>PPYE01661631.1_pt1 | contig 259284 bp, 257 predicted proteins | sample 1559881 | NCBI WGS metagenome assembly PPYE01 (sample SAMN08240022, study PRJNA423297) | Human gut metagenome, whole genome shotgun sequencing project. | reverse complement strand
ATTCGACGATACTACCATTTTCTACCTGATTTTAAATTAATTTTTTAGAAATTCTGCATTTGTTTTATTTCTGTAACGTATTATTTTTATCACATAAAATCTAACCAATAATTTTTACATAAAGTCATATCTAATCCGAATTAGAAACTAATGCAATATCACTGACTGTAAACATTCGAAAATTGTTACAAATCTTTTAATAGTAAAAGAAGCAAAATCAGAACATAAGTTCTGGTTTTGCTTCTGATTTTTCTGCAAAAAAAGAGCGCTGCAATTTTTGCAGCGCCCAAGGGGGAAACAATTTGGTTGGAATAAGATTCTTTTTTCGTGAAAGTCAGGTGTTTTGTTACAAGTTTACTGATATTCTACAACATCAATCCAGCTCATCAGAAGCTTGCTTTCTTCCTCTTTCTTCTTGGTAAGCTGAGCAGCCGCTACGATTGGCAGCCAACGGTTAACGTACTGACGAGCAGTATCGGCCTTTTTGCAGAACAGTCTAAGGTACTGTTCTGCTGCATCTTTATTATGAAGTGCAAACAGCAGATAGGTCATAGCTGCATCTGCGGATGCATTGCCCTGTGCAGCATGAGCCCAGTCGATTACCCACAGTTTTCCTTCTTTGTCAACGATGATATTGCTTGGATTAAAGTCACCATGGCACAGTTTGTTATGTTTTGGCATGCTCTGGAGGCGTGCAGACAGCTCATAACGAGCAGTTGCATCGATATCCTTGAGAGAATTGATCTGATCTGCCAGTTTGTGACGCAGTGTTTTGATTGCTGGCACTCTCTGCTGATGGATCATCAGCTGAAGGTCAACAAACTGCTCCATATATTCATCCATTTTCTCTGGATGTTCTTCCATCAGCTGAGCCAGAGTTTTTCCCTCGATATGCTCACGGGTGATGCTCCAGCCGCCCTCTTCTTTGGTAACCGCAAGAACCTTTGGAACATTAAGGTCTGTGTTTTCCTGAACGAGTGCTTCATTTTTTGCTTCGTTGAGTACACTGGACAGAGTATAGTTCTGGTCAAATACCTTAACTACCTTGCCATCCTGCTCATAAATTGTTTTATGTGGTCTTGTAAAGATAATATTCTTTTCTGACATCTTGATGGTTCCCTCCTTAATATGGTTATCCATTCGGTCTGCCCGTCTTTGCGCCGTAGGCGAACAGAAGTTTTTTGGAGTTGAAAACTTGTTTTCAACTGACTTTTCGTACACAAAAGTTTGTGGGGGTACGGGGGCAACGCCCCTGTGACACCCAACAAAAACATTATATAAATCGATTGAGACTGATTGTTGTTTCGATGCTGTCGCACGTCAGTGCGCGGGCGCAACACTGTGCGCCACGCAAGCAGATTGCAGGTAGTTTCAGCATATCCAGCAGAAAAATCTCCCAAGCGCTTTCCATGTGCTGAAGCTACCACTTCACACCAAACCAAAGCGCGAAGGGCAATGTTTTGTTTTCTGCTCATTGCCCCCGAGAATGTCGCTGCGCTCCATTCTTCGAAAGTTTGATTTTAAAAACTGGGGCCAGGCTCATCCTGATCAAAAATCATCCACCGGATAATTTTTGAGGTTGCTCTCTACTTGCAATCGGTTTTCGAGAACCTTTTCTCTTGCAAAAAGGTTCTCGAGCTCTCCCAATGAGCGCCTGACGATAAAGTGTTTCGCTCACTGCGGTGAGCGACCAGAGTTTCACTCTGGACTGGACAACTTTTGAAAAAGTTGTCAAAACTTTTTATTTTGTCCTTTCACTACCCGTCTTTGCGCCGTAAGCGAACAGCGTGCAGACTCAGTCTGCTATTTGCCGTAGTATGCTTTGAGGTACATTTCCTTGATCTCGCTCATCAGAGGATATCTTGGGTTAGCACCGGTACACTGGTCATCGAATGCATCCTCAACCATGCGGTCCAGAGTTTCCAGGAAGTATTTCTCGTCCACACCGTAATCCTTGATGCTCTTCTTGATGCCAACTCTCTCTTTGAGATCTTCGATCTTCTTGATGAACAGTTCGAGAGTTTCCTTGTCATCCTTGCCACATACACCACAGAAGTGTGCACATTCTGCATAGCGAGCCAGGGTATGTGGATACTGATACTGGGAGAAGGTTCCCATCTTAACCGGAACTTCTTCTGCGTTGAATCTCAGAACATAGGAAATCATCAGTGCGTTTGCAACACCATGTGGCAGGTGATGATATGCGCCCAGTTTGTGTGCCATCGAATGGCATACACCCAGGAATGCGTTTGCAAATGCCATACCTGCCATGCAGGAAGCGTCTGCCATCTTTTCACGAGCATATGGATCGTTTGCGCCGTTCTCGTATGCGCTTGGCAGATATTCAAAGATGCTCTTCATTGCTTTGAGTGCCAGACCATCGGTGTAATCGGTAGCCATGATGGATGCGTATGCCTCCAGAGCATGTGTCAGTGCGTCAATACCGGAAGCGCTGGTCAGACCTTTTGGCTGGGTCATCATGTTGTCTGCATCAATGATAGCCATATTTGGCAGCAGCTCATAGTCAGCCAGAGGGTATTTTGTGCCGTCGCGGTCATCGGTGATAACTGCAAATGGGGTTACCTCGGAGCCGGTACCGGAAGAAGTTGGGATTGCAACAAAGTATGCTTTTTCGCCCATCTTCGGGAAGGTGTAAACTCTCTTGCGGATATCCATGAAGCGCATAGCCAGATCCAGGAAGTTTACTTCCGGATGCTCGTACATTACCCACATGATCTTACCTGCGTCCATTGCAGAACCGCCGCCCAGTGCGATGATGCAATCTGGTTCGAATGCGCGCATTGCATGTGCGCCGGCTTCTGCGCAGGAGAGGTTCGGGTCCGGTGCTACTTCATAGAAGCAGGTGTGCTGGATTCCCATTTCGTCAAGTTTATCCTCAATTGGTTTTACATAGCCATTTTTATAAAGGAAGGAGTCGGTAACGATGAAGCATCTCTTCTTGCCCATTACCTTACCCAGTTCATCCAGGGCAACCGGCATACAGCCTTTCTTCAGGTATACTTTCTGAGGTGCTCTAAACCACAGCATATTTTCTCTCCTCTCGGCTACGGTCTTGATGTTTAACAGATGTTTTACGCCAACGTTCTCGGAAACGGAGTTGCCGCCCCAGGAACCGCAGCCCAGTGTCAGGGATGGTGTCAGCTTAAAGTTGTACAAATCACCGATACCACCGTGAGCCGATGGGGTGTTGATCAGGATTCGGCATGCCTTCATTGCTTCAGCATGTTTCATGATCTTTTCTTTCTGTGCCGGATGGATATACAGTGCAGCGGTGTGTCCATAACCGCCATCTTCTACCAGACGTTCTGCTTTAGTGAGTGCTTCATCAAAGTCTTTTGCACGGTACATAGCCAGAACTGGAGAAAGTTTTTCATGTGCAAATTCTTCGGAAATATCAACCGACTCTACCTCACCGATCAGAATCTTGGTCTTTTCCGGAACGTTTACGCCTGCCATCTGTGCGATGGTGTATGCGGACTGACCAACAATCTTTGCGTTGAGCGCACCGTTAATCAGAATGGTGTGGCGAACTTTGTCGATCTCATCACCTTTGAGGAAATAGCATCCTCTGTATTCAAATTCTTTTCTTACTGCGTCATAGATATCGCCAACAACGGTTACAGACTGCTCGGAAGCGCAGATCATACCGTTATCAAAAGTCTTGGAGTGGATGATGGAGTTAACTGCCATCTTGATGTCAGCAGTTTCATCAATGATAACTGGTGTATTGCCGGCACCAACGCCCAGAGCCGGTTTGCCGGAGGAGTATGCTGCCTTAACCATGCCAGGACCACCGGTTGCAAGGATGGTATCAGATTCACGCATAACCTCATTGGTCAGTTCCAGGCTTGGAACATCGATCCAGCTGATAATGTTTTCCGGTGCACCTGCCGCTACTGCTGCTTCATAAACAACTTTCGCTGCTGCAATCGTAGAAGCCTTTGCACGTGGATGTGGGCTGATGATGATAGCGTTTCTGGTCTTCAAGCAGATCAGTGTTTTGAAAATTGCGGTGGAAGTTGGGTTGGTAGTTGGAATAACCGCAGCAACCAGACCGATTGGCTCTGCAATCTTCTTGATGCCGTAAGCTGCATCTTCTTCGATCACACCGCAGGTTTTGGTATCGCGGTATGCATTGTAGATATATTCTGCTGCGTAGTGGTTTTTGATTACCTTATCTTCCACAACGCCCATGCCGGTTTCTTCTACTGCCAGTTTTGCCAGTGGGATTCTTGCTTTATTTGCTGCCATTGCTGCTGCAAAGAAGATTTTGTCTACCTGTTCCTGTGTATAGGTTGCAAATACTTCCTGCGCTTTGCGCATCTCTTTCATGCGAGCCTGGAGCGCATCCACATTGTCAATGATTGTAACTTCCGGCTGCGGTGCATTCGTCTTGGTTGCCATATCGTTTTTCCCCCTGTTTTAAAATGTGATGCTTGGAACTGGTTCTTTTGATCGTTCAAACCCCTGCATCAGCTGTGTCTGTATTCTAACTTGTTATTTTTTTAACGTTATTTATTTAACAATCACATTATAATATAAACGTGAACAACTGTCAAATGGTTTTTTCAATTTTTTTATTGTTTTTTTAGATAGGATTTAGAATAAAATTTTCTTGTTTTCTATCAACAATTAATAATAGCATTGTTTTTTCATGACATTTTCTTTCTTTTTTTCGATTAGATTCTGCTTGTAAAGTATTAATTTGTATTTTTATTTTATATTTTTAATTTTTGTGTAAAAAACTGTTTACATATACTCTATAATATGATATGCTAAAAGAGTACACTATTGCCTGCAGCAGAAACAATCACCGAGGAAACTGACCTTGTATCACTGAAAGATCAGGTTAATGCTGCTCGCGCTGCATATGATGCACTGTCTGAGGAACAGAAAGCTGCCTTTGATATTGCTGTTCTGGAGAAACTTACTGCGCTGGAAGATAAAATTTCCGATCTGGAATCCAATGAGCAGGAAACAAAACCTTCCGATGCAGTGCAGGCTGTTGTTGATGCTATTAATGCTCTGCCTGCAGTAGAAGATCTTAATGAAGAAACCAACTATGAAGAATTGAAAGCTCAGGTTTCTTCTGCCCGCGCTGCATATGATGCACTGTCTAAGGAACAGAAAGCTGCCTTTGATGCTGCTACTCTGGAGAAACTTACTGCGCTGGAAGATAAAATTTCTGAGCTGGAATCCGGCGAACAGGAAACTGCACCTTCTGAAGCAGTACAGAATATCATCGAGAAAATCGACGCTGCGGTTGAACTGATCGACTACACAACAGAAACTATTCCTGCAACTGATGGAACAACTGTCACTAAAACACACATTACCATGCTCAAGGACCTCGACCCTGCAAACAATGCAGAGCTCAAAGCCCTCATCGACAAAGAAGCAGCTCACGAGCAGGATGAAAATCAGCCGGCCCTGACAGCCGAAGAAGCTGATCAACTGGATGCTGCACGCAAAGCATTTGAAGATGCCAAAGCAAAATATCTGAGCGAAGGTTTCTCCAACGCACAGCTTGCTGCAAGACAGGCATATGATGCACTTGCTACTGAGGAAGAAAAAGCACAGGTAACAAACTACAGCCTGCTCGAAGCTATGGAAGAAAACATCGCTTACGTCATGCAGGCAGTCAATACTTTACCGGAAGAAGTAAAACAGCCGGAAGTTGACTATCCTACTGAAACTTGCACTGTTAACTATTTGCCACATTCCAGTTTCATTGATGTTTCTGTTGAAAAAGTTGATCCAGACAAACGAACTAGTGATGTAAAACTGGTATACACTATCAAAGAAGGAGCTTCTGGAGATCAAATTTTGACATTTGATCAGATTCCAGATGCATACATCAATGATTACCAACTGCCAGGTGATAGCGCAGAATTTACTATTGAAATTCGAAATGAATCTGGTAAAACATATCGTTATAAACCAGGCAGCTTCACTTTCGCTACTGCAGATACAAGTGGAATGGAAAATATCTTCCCTGTGTTGGGATATGATGGTCAGCTTCTTCCATTAAGTTATGTCAGCGGTATCACCACAAACAAAGCACTGCAAGCTCTGTATGATACCAGTAGTGTTGATTTAAGTTTGGAGCAGATTCTTGGTCTGTATGATCAGCTGAAACAGAAAGGTTACAATACCTTAACTGAATACTTCCTGAAATACTATGGAAAAGGGAATTATTCTTCCTTTAATGAAATGATTTCAGAAAAACCTTCTGTTTTCGAAGATATTCAAAAAGGTAATGGCAACTCCTTCCAGATGACCAAGTCTGAAGCAGATCAATATCAGGCTGAACATCCTGAAATCATGAATTACGCTTATGTAACAAAAGAAAATGGCGATAATTTATCAATTCAGTTTAAGTGGCCGGAAGCTGATTTAATGGCAGCTGGATACAACGGATTCTATCAATCCATGTTTTCTTTTGCGTTTGGTCAGGAAGATATTGATGCTCTCAATCCAAACAGAAATCATACGTTTGGTCACACACGCGGTGTTGGTGACTATATGAACGGAACAGACCTTTGGACACAAACCGATAATTATTTTAATGCCGCAACAGAAAGCGAAGATAAGTACCTCACTTCTTCTCCTGACTCCGTCCTTATCTACAATGGAAAATGGGCATTGGATGGTCCATGTATAAGAAATGCTTATTTCAACTATGATTTCTCTTATTATGGCTCTATCATTTTGGAGGATATGACCCCAGATCCTGTTGATCCACCAGTCGACCCTCCTGTCGACCCACCGGTTGACCCAACCCCAGACCCAACCCCACGTCCGGGCGGCGGCGGTGACGAATATGATGATACCCCAACCATCATCAACGAAACACCAGTTCCAACCACCACAATCGAGGATGAAGATGTTCCAATGGCTGATCTGCCGGAAGATACCGTCACCATCGATGATGAGGAGGTTCCGCTGAAAGATAACCCGAATACCGGCGATGCTTTCCCTGTTGCAGCAATGGCAGCAGCAGCACTCTCCCTCGGTGGCGTAGTCGCTCTCAATCGTAAGAAGAAATAATAAAATTATTTTACTTCTTTTCCAAAACAAAATAATTCCCTAAAAGGGCAAAAAAGAGGTATGGTACCCAAGGTACCATACCTCTTTTCACGTTATCCTGTTACAGAGTAATAACCTGATCTGGTTTTGCGCCTTCCAGAGCAGGATAGATGGTTGGGAAGCATCCCACACCTGCTGGGAAAACAAGATCGTTGGAAATGCCGCGCTGCTGGCAGCAATAATCGCAGCCAACCAGCATCATACCATTCTTTTCAGAAAGAGCTGCCAGACGTTTACCGATCTCGCTGTCTTTGTGCAGCATGTATGCGTTGTCAAAGAAGAATACCATGCCCACAACATCTGCGCCGTGAACACCTGCTTCCATCTGTGGAAGAATCATATTCTCCAAAATTTCTCTTGCATGATCAGACATAAAAATATAAGCGACTTTCATTTTACTCTGTCTCCTTTTTATTTTTTATCTGCATCCCCAAACAAAGCGTTGTGCAGACGATTCTTTTCCAGTTCGGATTTCTGGATGAATTCCAGCAGATCCTTATCTTCGTCGTTCTTGACATCGCCGTTGAGGGCAGATTTAAGTACGTTGGTCAGCTGATCCACATAGTTGTGGTACATAACATGGGTACGGTCACGCGGACGAGGAAGATCGATACGAAGATCGGTCAGGATTCTTCCATAGTCACGGGACATAACAATAACTCGGTCACTCAAATAAACAGCTTCGTCCACGTCGTGGGTTACCATCAGTGCTGTGGTCTTTTTCTGCATCAGCATCTGTTCCAGCTGCATCTGGAGCAGCTGTCTCATCTGAAAGTCAACCGCACCAAGCGGCTCATCCATCAGCAGTACCTTCGGGTCACATGCCATCGCACGCAGCAGCGCAACCCTCTGCTTCATACCACCGGAAAGCTCATGAATATAGTAGTTCTCGTATTCGCTCAGCTGTGCCATATCCAGAAGTTCTTTCAGGCGCTGCTGGCGCTGTTCTTTCGGAACTTTCTGTTTTTTCATCGGGTACATGATGTTTTCCCCGACCTTGAGCCATGGAAACAGGGCATAGTTCTGGAACATAAATGCACGGTCCGGACCTGGTTTGGAAACTTCCTTGCCATTGACCACGATCTTTCCTTCATCCGGAGACTGGAACCCAGCGATAATGGTCAGTGTTGTGGTTTTGCCGCAGCCGGAAGGACCCAGAAGGGATACAAACTCCCCTTCCGAAACATCAAAGGAAATATCCTTCAGAATCAGTTTTCTTTCCTTTGCATTGCGCCTGTCCTTAAAACTTTTGGTAATATTCTGTACTGAAATTGACATTTCGTTTTCTTCCCCTCTATTATTCATACGAATCCATCGTCAAAAACTTTACCTGTTTCCAAAACTGTGCATCCATTCCCAGATCCTGCTGTAGTTTTTGGCCATCTTTCAGCTGCTCCACCGACCTGTTATAGCTTTCAATAAATTGGTCAAATTTTTCTGTCCCGATCAGATCTTCCCGGACAATCAGCACATAGGAGATATAATCATGATCGGACAGCGGAGCAAAAGAAAATTCAGGAACCAGTGTCGCTTTGGTCACATCCATCACCGCTGCGTCAATCTCTCCAGTCGACAAGGTATATGGCAGCATACTGGGCTTAATTTCCTCCACTGTTTCAATCTGTGGATAAGCTTCTTTTGCAAGGTTCTGCAGGTACAGGCGCTGCTGTCCTACTCCCAGCGTTTTGATCTGCTGGATGTCGCCCTGATAGGCGACGACTTCTGCATTCATAATCGCCGGCGCATAGATGACAAAGCGGTCATCCTCTTCCACCAGATGAGCTGCCTGATGGGAACAGCTCAGTGCCATATCAATTTCCTCTGAGCGCAAGGCCCATTGTGCAGTGTTGCTTCAGCAGTCCTGAAATTCATATCCTTCCATGGATTGTTCCGAAAGCTGCACTGGACTGTCCTGCTGGCTGAGAATCTCCTGCACCAGATAGCCGGAAATATCATCTCCGGCCCCGATGCGCAGCTGTGCCTGTGCGTTTTTCTCATTCTCCCTTGGGAGAATAAATTGCATGGCAGACAATACGACCACCAGTCCCACGCCTGCCAGCAAAATCTTTTTCTGTATCTCCATTAACAGCAATCTTCCATTCCATCACCGAACAGATCCATAGGCTGTCCATCGATCATGCGGTAGATTGCATATCCCGCTGCTCCGTCTTTTTCACCGGAAACAATAAATTCCATTTCCGCTTCTTCATCGATGTTCTTAAACTGAATTCCCTGATTTTCGATCGGAGCCGGAATCGGTTCTGTATAGGTATAGCTTCCATCCTGCTGAGCAATCGAAACCACCAAACGGGTGATCTCTCCCTCGGTTGGATCATCTTCCTTATAAATAATCAGCAAATCCTTGAGGGTATCGTTTGTAACATCCTCCTCACAGGCAAGTACAACCTTGCGCTGTGGATTTTCCTGCTGGAATGCTACTAATGCTGCGTTGTCGTCCTCCACCATCGGTGCATAGATGCGCTCACGGCGAGAGCCGGTGCTTTTTTCGTTTTTCTCCGCTACATACTGGCTGAGGAAAAAAGCAATCACAACAACTACAAGAACAATGACTGCTTTTATCAGCAATGAAACTTTCTTATTGCTTTTTTTCGTCTTTTCTTCCATGTTTCTCCCATCCTGATACTTCGACTTCATTTATGCGACAGAAGCCTTTACAAACTGCTTCTTGAGCCACTTCCAACCTGCTACACAGGCATATCCGATCAGAACCAGACTGCACAGATTCTGTACCCAATCCGGTGTTGTTACAATAAACCGGTTTGCAAGTTCAATCGTCTTATGTGTTGTGTCAAAGTCCATAACCGGCTTAAATCCCGGCATCAAAAGCTGGTTGGTGATATAGCCCACAACATTGGAAATAACGGTTACCATACCAAAATACATCAAAGCTGTACGCTTGCCGATTGTTTTGGAAATGGTAATCAGTTCCGGAATGTTGGTGGATGCACCTGCCATCAAAAAGGTAATTGCCACACCAGGAGCGGCGCCGCTTGCAACGATTGCCGCAATAAATGGAAGATGGCCTACCGCACAAACATACATCAGCGCTGCAATGACGGTAATGCCAAACAAGGAAATAAATCCTGGATTGCCAAGATAGGTCTGGATTGCGGACTGTGGTACGATGTTAAACAAAAGTCCTGCAATCAGCATGCCGGTAACTGCATATTTGGATACGGTCAGCGAAAGTTCAGTAAATGACCAGTGCAAGCCGGATTTAATTTTGTCCATCACCGACATGGTTTCCTCTTCCAGCAAAATCGGACGCTCTGCCGCTTCTTCCTCCGAATACAGGCAGATTTCCTTGCCTCCAAAGCGGTTTGCAACGATACCGATAATCATCGGTGCAACCAGACCGGTGATAATGTAAATAATAGTGATCTTTGGTCCTAAGAGTCCCCAGGAAAGGATAACCGCAATCGGGTTGATCATTGGGGACGAGGTCATAAATGCAAGGGTTGGACCAAGATAAGCACCGGAATAGTACAGGCTGATTCCCAGCGGAATGGTACCGCAGCTGCAAATCGGAATCAATGCTCCGGAAATGGTGCTCCAGAATACACCGGATACCTTTTTGGTTCCAATGGAACTTTTTCTCATCTTCTCCGGACTCAAAAATTCATGCAGGAGTCCTGCGATAAAAAAGCTGAGAATCATCCAGGATGAGGACGTTCCCAGCATGTCAAATGCCGAGTTGATTACTCCGCCAATAAATGAAAAAAACTCTAACAACAACTGTTAATTGCCTCCTCAAATGCTGCCACAATTGTTTCCTTATTAATATTGCGGACCGCTTTGCTTTCATTGATAACCAGCATGCTCTTGGTGGTTGCTCCATACTTTTTGATGTAGCCAAAATCCTTGCCTGCTTTATAGATCACAACTTCCAAACGGCCTTCATACTCTTTTTTTAAGGATTCCACGAATCCGACATATACCTCGCATCATGCACAAGCGCAGATATATTCCACACATGGTTTCTTCATTTATTTTCCTCCTTTTTCTTCACGTACGGACTGTTTTCCCCTTCTGGACGCAAAAAGCCACATACTCTCAAACACACTAATCATAACAAATAATAGCAAAAAAAGAAACAATTATTGAAATTAACTATTAAAAAACAAAAAAAATTGAAAAATCCTATAAACCTATCGATTTTATCACTAAATAATCGATAAAAAAATATCTGTTATCGATAAAATCTATTCATCTGTTTTCGCAATTCAAAATAACAATTGGAAAAATCTATCGAACCATGCTATCATTTGGTGATGGATTATAAATAATTTGTAAATTTAAGGAGGTGAAAAATATGAACAGTGGTGAAAAAGAAGTGAATCGAATGGCGCAAGCTGCGAAAATGTCTGACCGCCGCAACTGGAAGAAACTCAACGGCAAAGAATTCAACATCTATACTCCAATTGCTGTGGGTGTAATCTGTGTGGTATGGTTTTTTGCTGCACACATGTCCGAAAACAACTTCCTGTTCCCAACACTGGAATCGGTACTGTTTAAGACTGTGGACTCTCTGCGTGACCTGTATGTACTGCGAAACATCGGCATTACCTTACGTCGTGTTTTGACCGGTACCCTGTACGCATTCCTGGTTGGACTTCCACTTGGTCTGATTATGGGCTATTCTCCAAAGATGCTCAAAGCACTCGCTCCGTTCATCAACTCACTTCGTCAGATTCCAATTATGGCCTGGGTTCCGCTTTCCATTGTCTGGTTTGGTCTGGGCGATGGCCCAACCATCTTCATGATTGCGTTCAGCGGTGTCTTCACCATCATCCTGAATACCATTGCCGGTGTACAGGACATCAGCAAGGATTTCTACAACGCTGCAAGAAGTATGGGCGCCAGCACATTGGATATCGTTAAGGATATTGTTGTTCCCGGTGCTTTGCCCGGGGTTATCACCGGCATCCGCCTTGCAATTGGTATGGGCTGGATGTCTGTTATCTGAGCGGAGTTCATTGCGACAAGTGCCGGGTTCGGCTACTTAATGGTTGAGGCTCAGGGAAGAATGGAAACTGCTACCATCATGGCATACATGCTGATTGCTGGTCTGGTCGGATTTGCAATCGACCGCATCATGCTGCTGGTAGAAACTGTCCTGCTTCGTTGGAAAGCAGACTAACATTTTTTCCGGGAATCCAACAGGTTTTCCCATTGGCGAGGCCTCAATCGGTGGATTTTCGCCAAAATTTTTTTGCTTCTTTCTGCTGTTCTGTCCGGGTCAGCAGATGGAAATAAGTTAAAAGTTTATTTTTATGAGGAAGGAAGAAAAGCATGACAATTCGAAAAAGACTTTTATGTCTGATGCTTGCCGCTTCCATGCTGATGATGGGTCTGAGTGGCTGTAAAGACAGCAGTAATGAAACCAACACCGTACAGGTTGACTACAACGCAGAAGAAGAAGTGGCTAAGTACAAGGATTATCTTGGTGAAATCCCTGAGGCAGACAAAGATTTTGTGGTTGAATTGGGCTACAACAACTGTGACCACATGGTTGCATCGTTGGTTGGTGAAGGCAGCGGTATCTTTGACGCACTGGGGCTTACCGTAAACATCACCAAAACCGGTCAGATCATGGAAGCAATGGCTTCCGGTGAAATGGATGTCGGCTACCAGGGTATTGGTGGTGCTGTTCGTTCTGTAAACAATGGTGCTCCTTTGTTCATGGCAGCTGCAAACCATTTGGGTGGTTCGGAATATCTAGTTGTCAGCAATGACATTGAAGATGCAAGCGATCTGGAAGGTGCAAAATTGGCTGTTGGTGGTGAACCTTGGAAGAGCCCACAATGGTGCAGCTGGGCAGAAGAACTTGGTATCTCTGCAGTGCCAGATGGCAGCTATGAAACCGTTGATATGGGTGCAACCGATGCACTGATCGCAATGAAAGCCGGACAGCTCGACGGCTTCTCCACGTGAGACCCGTTTGCCTCTCAGGCAGAGTTCGAAGGTATCGGACACGTTATCGCAACCGACTGGGGTTACAAAGAAGAAGGCACAGATGGTAATGACCCTGACAACTGGGGCATCTGCTGTGTATACGCTATGAGCAACAACTTCCGCGAAGAGCATCCGGAACTTGCAAAACGCATGGTACTTGCTCATGCACTTTCCATCCAGTACATTTACAAACATCCATATAATGCTGCAATGATCTTTGCTGATGCTTTCGGCACCAAACCGGAAGTCGCACTGAACACCATCTATATGAAAACAGTAAAAGAAGGTCGTACTTTAACCTGGCAGTTCTCAGAAAAGAACCTGGAAAACTATATGTCTCATTATCAGGAATATGCTGACATCATTCCAGAAGAGGACATTCCAAATATCGATGACTTTGAAAAGTTTATGTCCACTGACTTAATTAAGGAATGTGGCGTAGAGGACTTCAACGATTTCATTACAAACGAAGTAGAACCTCTTTATCCAACTGGTATGACATTTGAAGACTGGCTTACTAAAGCTAAAGAAATTGACGGTATCACCACAAACGAATATGATGATGCTGTCAATATCTCAATGAATAAATAGTTAGACAAACTACTTTACATTAGATTATATTGGGGTTAGTTTTCTTAATATAATCTTCATTAAACTACTAAAAAAGTCTGTACTAACCATACAAACTTTTTTTAAGCTCTTTTTCAATACAGGAGAACAACATGCAAGAAAAAATCCAGAATATCCATCAAAAATTCAATGCTCCGCAAAACGAAATTCGCCTTGCGATTATGAATTTTATCGTTGATAATCATCGTCCATTCTCCCTGAAAGAGGATGGCTACACCGCACTCAAAGGAATCACCCTCTCCTCCGCAGAAGATTTTTCCTCGATTACCGAAGTTCTCTGCGAAAAAGACGGCATGGTGACAGACGAGGAAGGAAACGTAAACTTCATCTATCCAGTTTCTGCGCTTCCTACCAACCACCATGTTACCCTTGCTGATGGCAGAGAGTTCTGCGCAATGTGCGCAATTGATGCAATCGGTTCCGCTTTTACCTTCCATCAGGATACCGAAATCCATTCCAAGTGCAGCTCCTGCGGTGCGGATGTTTTTGTCCGCGTTAAGGACGGCAAAATTGTCGAACATAGCCCAGCTGATCTGCACGCTCTGACCTTCACCCTGGGTGAAATCGCAAACTGGGCAGGCTCCTGCTGAAACGCCATGAATTTCTTCTGTAAGAAGAACGAAATGGAACAGTACATCGCAGATATGGAACTTGACCTGAGCACCGTCATTCAGGCGGATATGGATATCGCATTAAAAGAAGCGATTGCAACCTTTAACGTATAATCTCTCGCCCACTGTCTTTTTTCAAAGGCAGTGGTTTTTTTTCTTATTTTTATCACGGTGTCAAATTCTTCTTTGGGATTTTGTGTGACTTATTTCTTGTTCTACTTTTTTCTCTATGATACAATAGAAGGAAACTGTTTTATAAAAGCTGATTTTTGAAGGAGATGACCTCATGCAAACTGATTCGAAAGTTGTTCTTTTCGAACAGACCCCCATTCCAAAAGCGGTCGCTCAGTTGGCTGTTCCAACTGTACTGAGCTCGCTGGTTATGGTAATCTACAACCTCGCTGACACCTTTTTTGTCGGCATGTTAAATGACCCGGTACAGAATGCTGCTGTTACCCTTGCAGCCCCTGTTCTGCTTGCTTTTAACGCCATCAACAATTTGTTTGGTGTTGGCAGCTCGAGCATGATGAGCCGTGCACTCGGCCGCAAGGACTATGAAACTGTCTGGCGCAGTTCTGCCTTTGGCTTTTACTGTGCACTGATCTGTGGTGCTCTTTTCTCCCTGGCATGCACCGTATTCCAGTCTCCGCTTCTTACCATTCTGGGTGCAGACAGTGTTACCACCGAAGCTACCGCTGCTTATATGAACTGGACCGTATCCTTTGGTGCTGTTCCTGCCATCCTGAACGTTGTTCTGGCATATCTGGTACGTTCCGAAGGTGCTGCACTGCATGCCAGCATCGGAACCATGAGCGGATGTATCCTCAACATCATCCTCGACCCGTTCTTCATCCTCCCGTGGGGACTGAATATGGGTGCAGACGGTGCCGGACTTGCAACCTTCCTCTCCAACTGTGTTGCCTGCCTGTACTTCTTCGTTCTGCTGTTTGTAAAGCGTGGACGCACCTATGTCTGCATCAATCCAAAGAAATTTGTTCTGAAAAAGGATATCGTCACCGGTGTCTGTGCAGTCGGCATTCCGGCTTCCATCCAGAACCTGCTCAACGTTACCGGCATGACCATCCTCAACAACTTCACCTCCGCTTATGGTGCGGACGCTGTTGCTGCAATGGGTATCTGCCAAAAGATCTATATGGTGCCGATGTATGTTTCCCAGGGTATTTCCCAGGGAATTATGCCGCTGATCAGCTATAACTTCTCCAGCGGAAATGTTCCTCGTATGAAACACACCATCAGCTTTTCCCGCAAAGCAGCGCTCACCATCATTATCTCGGTTGCAGCTCTGTTCTTCCTCTTCCCGGGAACCTTTGTTGAGATGTTCATGAAGAACGAAACCATCATCGAATACGGTTCTCATCTGCTGCGCGGATTCTGCCTCGGACTTCCATTTTTGTCCATCGACTTCCTGGCTGTCGGTGTTTTCCAGGCAGTCGGCATGGGACGCGAATCCTTCCTGTTTGCGATCCTGCGTAAGATTATTCTGGAAATTCCGGCTCTGTTTATCCTCAATGTCGTATTCGGTTTATATGGTCTGTGCTACGCACAGTTTACCGCTGAGGTCATTCTCGCAATCGCTGCTATTCTGGTTCTCAAAAAGCTGTTCCGTCGTCTGGAAACGGAAGGGACTGGCCTGCAAGCTCCATCAGAAAAATAACTTTCTAAACACAAAAAGCGACAAATCATAAATGATTTGTCGCTTTTTGTGTTGATAAAACATTGGTTAACGCACTGAATGCGAACAAAAGTTTTGTCAACTTTTTCAAAAGTTGTCCAATCCAGAGTGAAACTCTGGTCGCTCGTCCCAACGAGCGAAATACTTTATCCGTGAAAGCGCATTTTTGAGAGCTCGAGAACTTTTTGCAAGTGAAAAAGTTCTCGAAAACCAATTACAAGCACAGACTAACCTCAAAAATTATCCAGTGGATGATTTTTGACGGCTGAGACCTACATTTGAATTCATGATATTTTTTATTCTGAGTGATTTTTTGTAAGAATCTCTTTGTCCATAACTGATATAGCACAGACAGCAGAAAAATCTCCCACTGGGAGGTTTTTCTGGAAAGTGCGTGTCATTTTTCTATTAAGGGGGCTTTTCTCTTGCAAAAGCCCCCTCTTTTACAATCCAAATCTTGGATTGTAAAATTCACCCGTAAAGGCGCTTGACGATAAGAGTTGAACAAGTTCAACTCAAGTGTTTCGCACTCTGCGGAGTGCGCCCAAAGGCTTCGCCTCTGGACACCACGAACTTTTTGAAAAAAGTTCGATCAAAAACTTTATTTTCACCCAACTACCTGTCTTTGCGCCGTAGGCGAACAGCTTTGGTACTTTCTGAGAAAGTACCAGTCTGCCTAGTTGAAGGCAGCAAGGCTGGACTCGATCTTCTGCAGCAGTTCCTGTGCTTTTTCGAGTTTTGCTCTCTGCTCGTTGATAACCTTTTCCGGTGCTTTTGCAACAAATCCAGGATTGTTGAGTTTACCCGAGAGGAATGCAATGTCTTTCTCGCAAGCCTGTTTTTCCTTGGTCAGTCTTGCAATCTCCTTCTCGCGGTCAACCAGCTGAGACAGCGGCATAAAGATTTTTGCACTGTCGGTGATAACCTGTACGCAGGACTGTGCATCCTCTGGAGCACCCAGAATGATCTGGTCTGCCCATGCAAGACGGGTCAGGAAAGCTTCAGACTGGTGGAAGATCTCCTCGGAAGCAGTCTCAATATAGAGAGTAGCTTTCTTGCTCGGCGGTACGTTCATTTCGGAACGGCGTGCACGAACTGCTTTGATTGCGTCCATAACCTTCTCGAATTCTTTTTCTTCTGCGGAGAAGTTGAGTTGTTCACGATATACTGGCCAAGCAGAAACCATGATGCTCTCGCCTTCATGTGGCAGAGCCTGCCAGATTTCCTCTGTGATAAATGGCATGAATGGGTGCAGGAGTTTGAGGGTGTTGGTCATAACATAAACCAGAACCTTGCGGGCAGTGTCGGAGCCTTCCCCATCTTCCCACAGTCTGGATTTTGCAAGCTCTACATACCAGTCACAGAATACATCCCAGATGAAGTCATACAGCTTGCTGACAGCAATACCAAGCTCGAATTTTTCGAGGTTGTCGGTTACTTCCTGAACCAGCTTGTTGTATTTGCTCAGAACCCATTTATCCTCGATTGCCAGATCGTTTGGCAGTTCCAGGCTCATGTTTTCGTCCTTGAGGTTCATCATAACAAATCGGGAAGCATTCCAGATCTTGTTTGCGAAGTTACGGCTTGCTATTACCTTTTCATCGCTGAAACGCATATCGTTGCCTGGAGTGTTGCCGGTAGCCAGGGTGAAACGCAGAGCGTCTGCACCGTACTGGTCAATGATTTCCAGTGGGTCGATACCGTTGCCCAGAGATTTGGACATCTTCCTGCCCTGTGCGTCACGAACCAGACCGTGGAACAGAACGGTGTTGAATGGAATATCACCCATGTGCTCCAGTCCGGAGAAGATCATTCTTGCTACCCAGAAGAAGATAATGTCGTAGCCGGTTACCAGAGTGCTGGTTGGGTAGAAGTATTTGAGTTCCTCGGTGTTGTTTGGCCAGCCCAGAGTGGAGAATGGCCACAGAGCGGAGCTGAACCAGGTATCGAGGGTATCCTCATCCTGATGCAGGTGGGTGCTGCCGCACTTCGGACATTTTTCTGGTGCTTCTTTTGCAACGATTACTTCGCCGCAGTCCTCACAGTAGTAAGCTGGGATGCGGTGACCCCACCACAGCTGACGAGAAATACACCAGTCTTTGATGTTTTCCATCCAGTTGAAGTAGGTCTTGTTCATGCGTTCCGGAATCAGTTTGATCTGTCCATCACGAACAACATCAATTGCAGGTTTTGCCAGAGGTTCCATCTTAACAAACCACTGTTTGGATACCATTGGCTCTACGGTTGTGCCGCAGCGATAGCAGGTACCAACGTTGTGTGCATGGTCCTCTACTTTGATCAGATAGCCCTGCTCTTCCAGATCTTTTACGATTGCTTTTCTTGCTGCATAACGTTCCATACCAGCATATTTGCCGCATGCTTCGGTCATGGTAGCGTCATCGTTCATTACTTTCAGAATTGGCAGGTTGTGACGACGTCCAACTTCATAGTCGTTCGGGTCATGTGCCGGAGTGATCTTAACAACACCGGTACCAAATTCCATATCAACATAATCATCGCCAACGATCGGAATCTCACGGTTAACCAGTGGAAGAGTAACGGTCTTGCCGATCAGGTTCTGGTAACGTTCATCCTTTGGATTTACTGCAACTGCGGTATCGCCCAGCATGGTCTCTGGACGGGTAGTAGCAAGGATCACATCGCCGCTGCCATCGGTCAGTGGGTAGCGCAGGTGCCAGAAGTGACCAGCCTGCTCCTCATATTCAACCTCAGCATCCGAGATGGAGGTCATGCAGTGCGGACACCAGTTAATGATACGCTCGCCCTGATAGATGAGGCCCTTGTTATAGAGGTTTACGAATACTTCCTTAACAGCTTCGGAGCAGCCGTCATCGAGGGTGAAACGCTCTCTATCCCAGTCACAGGAGGAACCGAGTTTTTTCAGCTGCTCAATGATTCTGCCGCCGTATTTGTGTTTCCATTCCCATGCGCGCTCCAGGAAGCCTTCACGTCCGAGGTCCTCTTTGGTGAGACCCTCTTCCTTCATTGCGTTTACAATCTTAGCCTCGGTTGCGATGGAAGCATGGTCAGTTCCTGGCAGCCAGAGGGTTTCATAGCCCTGCATTCTTCTGAAACGGATCAGAATATCCTGCAAGGTTTCATCCAGTGCGTGACCCATATGCAGCTGACCGGTAATGTTCGGTGGTGGAATTACGATGGTGTACGGTTTTTTGTCAGGATTTGGCTCAGCGTGGAAATATCCGCCGTCCAGCCAAAATTGATAGGTACGGTCCTCTACCTGTTTTGGATCATAGATCTTGGACAGTTCTTTCATAAGACAGGTTCCTTTCTTAAAATTTAAATTTCATGACAGCTTTTCCCGGGAAATAACGATCTCTCCGGAAATTTCCCGGGAAATCACAGATACAGAGCGGCTGCAGAAGAATTTTCTGCAATAAAAAACTCCTGTCCCTTGCAAACGCAAAGGACAGGAGAATATTTCCTGCGGTACCACCTTATTTGGCAGAGATTCTGCCCACTCAGCACGTGCATCGCTACACGCCGAACCGGTAACGGGGTTCAGCCGTTATGGTCTACTGAGAAAAACAAAGCTGTTTTTCTGTTCGGCATACACTCAAAGGCTACTTTGTCGATTCCGCTTTCTGCCGGCTTTTCAGCTTCCGCCGGCTCTCTGGGAGTGCGCTGATCGTTTTACTTCCTTCTCATCGATTTGGGATATGCTGTTTTTGATACAACCTTAATCTATCATGATTCTGCTGCTTTGTCAACTTTTTTTAGACACAATTTCACCTTACATAAAAAACATTTGTCTGCAAATACTAACTGTGTTTTCTTTTGGAGGTGTTTTTTGTGCAGCAAGACAGAATCAAGCCGTTTCTTTTTTATACCGGATTTTTCCTTTGCCTGCTTGTCTGGGGCTTTGTCCTTCTGCGCTGGCTAATTCCAGCCACCCTTCCCTTTTGGCTGGGACTTCTCATCGCGTTTTTGCTTCGTCCGCTCACCCTAAAAATTTCCGGCAAACTGCACCTAAGACGCCGAAAAGCTGCCGTATTCGCCACCATCTTATTTTATTCTGTCCTTGGCATAGCACTCTGGCTTTTACTAAGCCTTGTTTGGGGACAGCTCTGTGCTTTAACGGCAAATGTTCCCGAACTTTACAAGACCTTGTTTCTTCCGACACTGGCACACTTTTTCGAGTGGCTTTCCGATCTTCTGTCCCGATTTGTGCCGGACCTTGCTGGAACCGTTCAGCTGTGGATGCAAAGCTTTGCTCAAACCGCCGCAAGACTTTCCTCCAACCTTTCTTCCTGGCTGCTGGAGATCTGTACTCAGATGGCGGCAAAGCTCCCCATGTGGTTTTTGAGCGTCATTGTCACCATCTTCTGTTCTGCCTTTATTTCACTGGATTTTCCCAAAGTCACCGGCATCTGTTTTTCTGTCCTTCCGCAAAAATATCGCCCTGTCCTTATCGAGCTCAAAGACTTCCTAACTTCCACCCTCTTCTCTATGATAAAAGCTTATGCTCTTCTGTTGGGAATCACCTTTCTGGAGCTCTGTGCCGGTCTCTGGCTGTTGGGTGTACAGTACTTTCTCCCGATTGCTGCCGGGATTGCCCTGCTCGATATCCTTCCTGTCCTTGGAACTGGAACGATATTAATTCCATGGGTCCTGATTTCCTTCTTAACCGGGAACCGCTCCTTTGCAGTGGGACTTTTGCTCCTCTATCTGTTTATCACCATTGCCCGAAACTTTCTGGAACCCAAAATTGTCGGCGACTGCATCGGCCTGCATCCGCTTGTCAGTTTGGTCTCCATCTATGCAGGGCTCTATCTGTTTGGTGTCACAGGTGCGCTGCTGATGCCCTGCCTTATGTTAACCGCAAACTTTCTGTATCAAAAACGACATCCCTCCTGAAAATCAGACGGGATGTTCTTTCTTTTATAAAGATGCTTTTTCTTTTTTTACTGCGATTCGATGCAGGAGGATTGTAACTGCCAGCAACAAAACGACAGCGGTTCCCAGAGAAAGCAGCAGATTTGCATTGGTAAATCCTGCCACTACATATCCTACGAAGCTGCACACTGCCACAAGAAGTGCGTATGGCATCTGAGTCGATACATGCGCGATATGGTTGCATCCTGCACCGGTAGAGGACAGAATGGTGGTATCAGAGATAGGCGAACAGTGATCGCCAAATACCGATCCTGCCAGAGTTGCGGACAGGGAAACGATCAGCAGTTCCGGTGCTGCGCTTGCGCAGATCTCAACCACGATTGGAATGAGGATACCAAAGGTTCCCCATGCTGTTCCGGTGGAGAAGGAAAGGAATGCAGCCACCGCAAAAATAACGGCTGGGATGATAGCTACTGGGAAGTGGCTTGCCAGTACAACCGATTTGACATATTCTCCGGTACCCAGTACATCCGAACAGATGGAACCGAGTGTCCATGCAAGCACCAGAATGATGTTTGCCGATGCCATCGATTTTACACCTTCGGTGATGCTCTCCATAAACGCCTTGAATCTAAGCAGACGTCTTGGGACAAACAGCAGAAAAGCAACCAGCAAAGCGCCAAATCCGCCCATTACCAGCGAAGCAGAGGAGTCACAGTTACCAAATGCCTGCTGCAAGGTTGTCACATCTGCCTGGGTGAAATAGCCGCCGGTATAGAGCATTGCGAGAATTGAAAAGATAATCAACGCCAGAACCGGAATTACAAGATCATAAACTCTGCCTTTTCCAGTTGGCATTGCAGCGTTTTCCTGCTCTTCACTTGCACCCAGAATACCCTGTGTTTTTGCACGATACTGTGCCTTTTCCATTGGGCCAAAATCCAGGTTGGTGACACAGAGGATAATCACCATCACAAGGGAAAGCAGCGCATAAAAGTTAAACGGAATGGTCGCAACAAAAGCTGCCAAGTCGCTCTCGAACTCTCCGGTTACCGAGAGACTCGAACCAATTGCCGCAGCCCAGGACGAAACCGGTGCGATAATACAGATTGGTGCTGCGGTAGCGTCGATGATATATGCCAGCTTTTCCCGGGAAATACCGTATTTGTCCGTTACCGGTTTCATGACGGTTCCGACTGTCAGACAGTTAAAGTAGTCATCAATAAAGATGAGTGCGCCCAGAGCGCTGGTTGCCAGCTGTGCCGCGGTAGCAGAACGCAGCTTGTTTGCTGCCCAATTGCCGTATGCCTTGGAGCCGCCTGCTTTGGTCACCACAACCACCAGCGCGCCCAGCAGCGACAGGAACAGCAGAATATTAAACTTGGACACCGAGCCGCCGGTTGCTCCCATGGTGGAAAAAGCGGTCTCGACTGTCTTTGCCGCTACCATCACAACGCCGTCATAGGAAAGTGCCGCATAAATTACCGCACCCGATAAAATTCCCAGTGTCAGAGAGGAAATAACCTCTTTTGTCAAAAACGCCAGTACAATCGCAATGACCGGCGGGAGGATCGACAGCCAGCCTGCCTGAATTGCCTCCATAATACAACCTCCTCATTCATTCAAAAGAACCTTGTGTTGCTCTATCATTTCAAAATTTCTTGTGTTTTTGCTGAAATGACCTCGCTAAATTATAGCACATTGCCCTATACGAATCAATAAGGAAGCGGCAAATCCTCTATAAATATACATTTTGTTGATTAACTTATTCTTTTTTACGTTCTTTTTATGAAATCTATCTTATAAAATCGGGGTTTTCTGGAAATCAAAAGCCTAGAATGTTTCTTTTACCCCATCACTTCGAATCATGCGGTCCAACTGCGGGTCAGGGCGGTAGAGCATCTGCTCTGCTTCATACTGGTAAATATCGCCCATCATCGCATAATATTTTTCCATGTTGACCGGATAGACAGACACTCCAAGCTCGGAAAGGGTTTCCAGTTCTTCTTCCCGCTTTTGGTCTGCCAGCGTTCGGCAGTATCCACAGGACATAACCGCTGCCTGTTCGACAGCTGCCTGCTGACTTGGGCTCAGCTTGTCCATCAGCTGGTCATTTACCAGAAGATACACCGTCTTTACCCGATGTGTACTGGTAAGAACCGCCATCTCACCGGTATAGGAAGGATTCTGCACCGCAGCGATCACCTCAGACAGGTCTGCCTGTGCGATCTCTGCCTTTTCCTCCAGCAATAAACCCAGTGGATTGTCGCTCACAATCTCCCGCGCCCCGATATCCTCCTGAATCTCATCTGGGAAAAAGGATTCTTTGACCGCCAAAATATAGCGCTTTCGAAAATCGGTCAGATCGATGCTGTCATCCGCTGCCAGATCTTCGTATCCGCAGGTCGTCGCAAGCTGGACCTTCATGGGGTAAAGTTCGGCAATCAGTTCATTGAGACGATATTGTGTCTGCTCGGTATTGAGGGCCGAAAACTGATAGTCGGCATTCTTAAAGAAAAACGGCAATTCCAGCGTCTTTAATTCCTCGATGGAAGATATAAGTTGCTCATTTTCCACGAACGCAAACTCGGTGTCAGAAGCCTGCAGGACGCTGTCCACCTGTGCACTTTCACTCAGGCTGATCTGCAGCTCCCCATTAGAGTAGTAAGCAGCGCGGTTGATAAACTCCCCTGCTGCCTCCTTCACACATTCCGGCGCATCCGAAGAAATTACCATGGAAAGTTTTAGCGTCTGTTTCTCCTGCTGCTCCTGACTTTCTGTGGTTTTGGCAGAGCATCCCGAAGTCGCTAAAATACACAGCGCCGTTATCATCAAAACAGCTTTTTTAAGCTGTCTTTGTGCCCGTTTTCTCAATAAAAATCGCTTCATCTTTCGCCCCTCCTTTCCCTATATTCTTTTATCCGCCAAGACGTCCCAATCCTTTGCGCGGTTTTTCCTGTGATTGTGTTTTTTCCTGATCCGACTGGGAATCTTTGTCCGACTGCTGTTTTTGCGAAGACTCTGAAGATTCTTTTTCTTCATCCTGCTCCACCTGCTGCTCTGCATTTTGTGTCGCCCACTGTGATGCATCCTGAGCTGCATTTTGTCCGGAGGATTCCTCTTCATTTGTTACATCCTGCTGTTGTGCTGCATCCTGCTGCTCTTGTGATGGTGCAGGCTGCGGAACGACCGGCGCAACATAAGGGGTATATTCCTGATTCCGAATGGTTTCCAGTTCATCGATACGCAAAGAGGTATTGACCGCAAAAATATTGTTTAAAATCAGCAGATCGGTAATGCCGTTTTCTTTGATAAAATCCTCCACACCAAGCTCAAAATAACGCTGGTCCACAATATAGACCTCGTCATAGTGAGAAACCAAAAACGGCGCAAAAGCGTTTCCAAACGATTCCTTAATCAGCATAATCTTTCTGCCGGTATGGTTGTCGGTCGTAATTTTGGTCAGCGGAAAATCTCCGTGCAGAAAAACACTGTAGGTGTTCTGTCCACCGGTTGCATAGCTTGCAAAGATGCTGCCCTCCACCGGATCAAATGCTTTTCCTCGCTCATATCGCAGAGTTTCGGTCTCGGTTGGCGGAACAAAGTACTCCACAAAATCCGGTGTCTCGGCAAGTTTTGCGTCCTGTGTCTGATTATAGAAGGTTCCTACAAAGCCGTCGATCTGGTGTCGTTCCATCTCATCGAGCGGTACCGGTTCCAGCCCAGCTGTTTTACAGAACGCGATATAAGCGGCATAAGCACCTCTTACTGTCCAGTGATGGTCGGTGCGGAAGTAGATATAATCATCCTTTTGTTTCTCTATCTCGCTGTAAGCATCCACCGGTTTTACCTTGTCGGACAGATTCTGGTTTACAAATTCGATGTTTTCCTTTTCACTGGAGGAAATTCCCTGATATTTTTCCGGCAGATAGAACTCGATGGAAGTCGGTGCAATCAGGTTGTACACCTGCCCCCCTTCCAGATTGTCCGCATAGGAGTTGATCACCTCGGCATAGCGCTTGGACAAGGTCTCGCTGGAGCCGAAAATCTGCATTCCCATATTCTGATACAAGAATATGCTTCCCACCTGTTCCCCCGCACTGCCGTTTCCGCTAAGACCATTGCCCGGCGCATTGGGGTCGGTGTAGGAATCATAGTCAATCTGCTGCTGAGATTCCTGCTGTTGCGGCTGCTGAGCTGGCTTTTGCTGGTCAATTCCGGTCTGAGGCGTGCTTGCCTGATGAATACGGACATCATCCGGATGCAGTCCGCGCATCTGCTCGAGCTTGGTCGCTACCGAAACAAAGTTTTCCCTCTGCGGGAAGGTATCGGCATAATAGGCATCATACTCTTTGGCAAAGGTTCCCGAAAACCAGGACGACAAGGTCCACTGCGGCTTTTTGGCAAGCTCCCTCTTTTCGATCTCGGAAACGGTGGGTTTTGGCAGCACAAGTGCCAGCACTCCCACCACAACCAATGCAAGCACTACAACGCAGATATTGATGAAAGGCAGATAATCTGCCTTTCCTGTTCGCTTTTTTGTTGGTTCCACGAATCCTTCTCCCTTCTGCTCACAGGTTCCTGTCTAACCTTCTGCCTAAAAGCGGAAATATAAAAATGGATTATAGCTGTCTCCCACCAGCATAGCAGTGCAGACAAACAGGAGCATAACATTCATAATAGCATTGACAATCGAGATTCCGGCACGTACTCCTTCGGACCGCTGTGCCTGCGTCCAGCGCTTTACAAGCTGGGTGATCGGCATACAGAACAGCACCGCCGCAATCAGCCAGAACAGATTGTTCATAAAGGTAATGGAAAGCTGAGGATCAGAAAGCGCATTGCCCGAGAGTCCGAACATCACTCCAAAATATCCGCCCAGCTTGCCTAAATCGGTGGTATAGAAAATAGTCCAACCAATCAAGGTCAGGAACAGCAGATAAAGGTGAGAAAAGACAGACGGGATTTTTTCCAGCACCTTTAACAGTCCCAGCTTCTCCACAATCAGCAGTGCCCCATAAAAGACACCCCACAAAATAAAGTTCCAGCTTGCCCCGTGCCACAGTCCGGTCAAGAACCATACCACGCAGATGTTAAAAATCTGATGGCGATATTTTCCGCCCAGCGGGATATAGACATAATCGCGGAAGAAGCTGCTCAGGGAAATATGCCATCTGCGCCAGAATTCGGTGACCGATTTTGCAATATACGGATAGTTAAAGTTCTGATGATAGTGGAAGCCGAACATTCGTCCCAGACCGATTGCCATATCCGAGTAAGCAGAAAAATCATAGTAAATCTGCAAGGTGTACAGCAGTACGCCAAACCATGCCCCTGCTACCGACAGGGATGCAAGGTCTGCGTCCAGATAGTTTCCTGCCAGAGAGCCTGCCACATTGGCGACCACTACCTTTTTGGTCAGTCCCAGACAGAAGCGTGTGATACCCCCGCTGAAATCCTGTGCAGATACCGTGCGGTTCTCGATTTCAGCAGCGACATCACTGTATCGTACGATCGGTCCTGCTACCAGCTGGTGATAGCTGGAAAGATACATCAGATATTTATAGTATCGCTTTTGTGCTGCAACCTGTCCGCGGTAAACATCCAGCACATAGCTGATAGTCTGGAAGGTGTAAAAGGAAATACCGATCGGCAAAGCAATCTGCGGCACCGGCAGGGAAAGTCCGGTCAGAAGGTTTATGTTTTCCACCACAAATCCGCTGTACTTAAAGACACCCAGCATACCAAGGTCAAACACCAGAGACGCAATCAGCGCTATCTTTTTGCGGCGCTGCTGTCCGGTCAGGTTAAAATATTCGATACATTTTGCCCAGGTGTAGTCCAGGAAAGCGGTCAGCATCAGCAAAAACACCCAGACCGGTTCGCCCCAGGAATAGAAAAAGAGCGAAAAAAGAAGCAAAACCACATTTTTCCAGGTTTTGTTTGGAACGGCATAATATAAAATCAAATTAAGCGGTAAAAAAAGATAGATAAAAAACAAATTGGAAAAAACCATTTTTCGATTCCTCTCACAGAGCATTTTGGATTCTTTTTTATTATATAACAGAACCTTGCCGATTAAAAGATACTTCTTTCATCTGTCATACAAAATTTTAAAGTTACTTTTTCTAAAAAATCAAAGCACAAATTCCTAAGAAAAAGCACTTTACAGCCGACGAAATTGCCGCTCTTTACAAAGTATTGACAAAATAATAGCGCTGATATTGAGTTTACAGAATATTTGGGGTAAAATAAAGGTATCTTTATTTGGACAATCTGTGATTTTCCAAACCTTGAAAGGACTGTAAAACATGAGCGAAGAAAGCTATATCGTAAACGAAGGGAAAAACGAGATCATCGAGGTAGACGGTGTCAAATATCAGCGTCTTGCGATCCGCACCCACGTTATCACCGATAAAGATGATGTATGTGACGTCATCGAAAAATATGCAAAACCATACGCAAAACCGGACGACATCGTATTCATGACCGAAAAGGCAGTTGCCTGCACCCAGCGCCGTGCAATCCCGATGAAGGACATTCATCCACGTCCGCTGGCAAAATTCCTGTGCAAATTCGTACTCAAGACCCCATACGGCATCGGTCTGGGTATCCCGGAAACCATGGAGATGGCTTTGCAGGAATGCGGTACTCCTCGTATCCTGTTTGCTGCTGCTGTATCCGCAGTTGGCAAGCTGTTCCACAAACGCGGCTGGTTCTACAAGATCGCAGGTTACAAAGCTCGTTCCATCGACGGACCATGTGACTACACCCTGCCTCCATACAACCACTATGTTGTACTGGGTCCAGCAGAACCGGACGAAACCGCACAGAAGATGTCCCAGCGTCTGGGCGGCATCAAGGTTGCAATCACCGACATCAACGACCTGGAAGGTCAGATCCTTGGTATCTCCCACAGCTCGATGGACCGCGACCTGCTGGTCAAAATCTTAAAGGACAACCCGCTTGGTCAGTCCCTCGAACAGACCCCAATCGGCATCATCCGCGTTGTAAAATAGCAAAACAAAAGGACTCCGTTTGGAGTCCTTTTTCTTTGTCCGAAAACAAAAAATAAAGTTTTCGTCCACCTTTTACAAAAGGTGGTGGGGGTACAGGGGCAACGCCCCTGTGACACTTCATAACAAAAACAATAAATCGTTAGAGGCAGAGTGCCATTCCGATGCTGTGGTGCGGGAGCACTGTTTCCCAAAGGGAAACTTTCGTTTTGCCCTATGATTTCATAAATAGCAGTTAAATTTGATTCGTCTTGCGTGGTGCATTTCCATGCGCCACGCGCACTGACGTGCGACAGCCACAGAAAAACATCCTGCCTCTATCGTTTTTATTTTTTATATTATTGGGGGATATTTCGCACTCTGCGGAGTGCGAACAAAGGCTTTGCCTCTGTACACCACGAACTTTTTGAAAAAAGTTCGATCAAAAACTTCTGTTTCTCTTTCTAATAAACCTCTGTACCCTTTGCGCTCACTCTGCCCTGAATGAGCGGCACTTTTTTGGGCACCTGATCGCTGATGGTCAGGGCGCTAAGGTAACGTCTGGTCGATTCGGTCACACTATTTTCCCGATTGGTATAAAGCCATGCAACAGGCTCTCCTTCATGCACAAAATCGCCGGTCTTTTTGACAAAGCGGATACCTGCCGAGAAATCGACTGCATCCCCTTTTTTCTCCCGTCCTGCACCGAGCATTCCTGCAACTGCTCCGATCTCCTCGGTCTGCATCGCGGCGATAAATCCATCCTTCGGTGCCAGGACCGGATAAGCCGGTGCAATCGTAAATTTATGGGTATCCTCAAGATAAGAAACATCTCCGCCCTGACGCTGCACCATCTGATAAAACTTCTGGTAAGCACTGCCGTCCCGAATAGACTGCTCTGCCTTTTCAAGACACTCTTCCAGCGTTCCTTTTCCTGCAAGATACAGCATGTTTCCTGCCAGATGGATGCACAGCTCGGTCAGATCTTTCGGACCTTCTCCCTTCAGGGTATCCAGCGCCTCAATCACTTCCAATGCGTTTCCTGCGGTGTTTCCAAGCGGCGTATCCATATCGGTGATAAGCGCTGCTGTCCTGCGGCCTGCCTGTTCCCCGATGCCGACCATCGTCTGTGCCAGCGCAATCGAATCCTCTCTGGTCTTCATAAAGGCGCCGCTTCCAGTTTTGACATCCAGCAGGATTGCGTCCGCTCCGGCAGCGATCTTCTTGCTCATAATGCTCGATGCAATCAGCGGCAGGCTGTCTACTGTCGCGGTTACATCCCGCAATGCATAGATCTTTTTATCTGCTACGGCAAGTTCCCCGCTCTGACCAATGAGCGAGATGCCGATTGTGTTGACAATCTCAAAAAATTCTTCTTTTGGCAGGGTGGTGCGATAACCCGGAATGGACTCCAGCTTATCCACCGTACCTCCGGTGAATCCCAGTCCCCGACCGGACATTTTGGCGACCGGAATACCGCAGGCTGCCGCCATCGGTGCCGCAATCAGGGTAGTTTTATCCCCTACTCCTCCGGTCGAATGTTTATCTACCTTGACCCCCTGGATGCCGGACAGGTCGGACATCTGGCCGGAATGTGCCATGGAAAGGGTCATTGCCGTCGTTTCTTCGATGTTCATACCCTGAAAGCAGACCGCCATCAAAAATGCAGACATCTGATAATCCGGAATTTCTCCCTGTGTATATCCCTGCACCATCCAGTCAATTTCCTGTTGAGTGAGTGCCTTTCCCAGTTTTTTCTTTTCAATCAAGTCATACATCCTCATATCTGCTGTCCTCCTTGCTTTTTTTGCGACGAAACCGGTCAAAAAGTTTTTGGTCGAGCTTTTTACAAAAAGCTCGTGGGTTCTTAGGGCAGCGCCCTAAGGCGCACTCCGCAGAGTGCGCAACGCCTTTGCCGTGGAAGCGCCTTTGCGGGTGAATTTTGCAATTCAGAATCTGAATTGCAAAAGAGGGTGCTTTTGTAAGAGAAAAGCACCCTAAAAAAACAAACGATATTCACTTTCCAGAAAAACCTCCCTGTGGGAGGTTTTTCTGCTGTTTCATTATATTCAAATTGTCTGCTCCACAGACAACGCACTACCGTGCGGCAGCCACAGAAAAACATCCTGTCTCTATCATTTTTATTTCTTTATATTGTTTGGGGTGTTTCGCTCGTTGCGACAAGTGACCAAAGGCTTTGCCTCTGGACACCACGAACTTTTTCGCTTCAACGAGCGAGTGTGCTAACGCGAGCGATCGCCGTGTGCTGAAACCACAATTTTGCACAAAACCAAAGCGCGAAATTGGGTGCAGGCTCAGCCTGCTAATTGCGGAACACAACATGGCCATCCTCAAAGTGGTCGATGATAGCCAGCGATTCCAGACGGATTCCCTTTTCACGCAGCATCTGACCGCCTTCCTGGAAACCTTTCTCGATGACGATGCCGCAGCCAACAGTAGTTGCACCCGACTGTGCTACAATGTCCAGCAGTCCCATCAGTGCCTGACCTTTTGCCAGAAAATCGTCGATAATCAGCACACGGTCCCCTGGATTAAGATATTTCTTGGAAACCTGGACATCAAAGGTGGTTCCTCTGGTAAAAGAGGTTACCTTGGAGGTATACAGTTCCCCGTCCAGATTTTTGGATTTGCTCTTCTTTGCAAAAACAACCGGCGCATAGTCAAAATGCTGTGCTACCGCTACTGCAATACCAATTCCGGATGCCTCGATGGTCAGAATCTTGTTGACGCCCTCCCCATCAAAACGTCTGCGGAACTCTTTTCCGATTTCGTCCAGCAGGCGAATGTCCATCTGATGATTGAGGAAACTGTCTACCTTCAGAACATTTCCTTCCTTTACGTTTCCATCCTTCAAGATTCGCTGTTTCAAAATCTCCATGCTTTTTACTCCCTCTTTTTTGCGCCTCAAGCGATCATCTGCTCTATGACCATCCATCAAGCGTCCGTTCTCTTTGTTCTTTCCTATCATTTTATCAATCTATCCGCCCTACGTCAACGTAAAATACGAAAAAAAAACAGATATTCCGACGCTTTTCTTGTTCGAACAACAAAGATGTGCTATCATGAAATCGTATTTCCCAACAAAAACTACTATCTTATCAGAAAAGAGAGGATTTTGATGCAGTTAATCACTCTTACAACACCTCGTCTTGTCCTGTGCCCGTTTTCCATTCAGGATGCTGACGATCTGTTCCCGATGCTTTCTGACCGGGACACCTGCTATGATGATGGCGGATATGAACCGTTTTCCCGCGATGAAAAATATACTAAGTTGATGGAAACCTTTGCTGCACAGGAAGGACGCTATGTCATCCACCTTGCAAACAGCGACAAAACTCCCGGCAAAGCGATCGGCATGATCCATCTGATGGACAATGACCGCGCTGTGCCTTCTTATGAGATTGGCTATGTTCTGAACAAGGACTACCGCCGTCGAGGTTATGCTTCGGAAGCGGTGAATGCTGTAATCGATTTTTGTTTTGCAAACGGAATCGAGATGATCACGGCTTCCGCTGGTTCGTTTAACCAGATTTCCCAGCAGATGCTGTTCAAGTTAGGATTTAAACAGGAAGGTATCTCCCACAAGGCAGACAAACATCCAATTCACGGGATTGTCGACTCGATTAACTTCTACCTCATGAAAAAGGAATAGTATGTAAAACAAAACAACCTGCAGGAGAAAGATACTTCTGCAGGTTGTTTTGTTATATCGTATTATTCTGGCTGGCGAAACGTTCCTTCTTCCAGTTGCTTTGTAAGAAAATACTGATCTGTTGGAGAAATATAATCTTCAATGAGCCAGATTCCATTTTGTCTTACCAGAGTCATCGGAACAGATTTTGTATCAAGGATATTTCCCTGAAAATCCTGTTCATCATAGGTTACTTCAACCTTTAACCAATCTTCTTTCGAATCAAGCGTTTGATACCCACTCATCCAGCTATAATGAGCAGGTTCGGTTCTCCAATCACCCAGATGATAGTATTTTCCATCTTTTTCTTGGATATAGTTTCCTCCGCCAACAATTGCCCGCAATAACTGTTCCTTTCCGTTTTCTGTATAGAGATGCTCGGTTAATTCCTCAAAATCCACGAAGCAACAGCTATATACTTCTCTTGGAGCCTCTTCTTGCGGAACCGGTACACAAAATGTAATTTCACCTGCCAGATATATATAGTTTCCTAGATACCACATTCTTTCTACGATACTGTCTACGTCTTCCTCTTCCTGTGGCTGGTACTGCATTTTTAAATACTCAACCACTTTCTGATCATGATGTTCCGGATTTACCGGAAGATCAAACTCAACTTCTGAAGGATAACATGCCGTTGGGGACTGATAGTCGTCGATCAGCCAGATGCCATCGTGATTTACCAGTGTCATCATGACACTGCCTTCGCTTGTGACGTTGTTCTGCAAATCTTTTTCCTGATAGTCAACCTGTGCCTTAATCTGACCTTCCGAAGATTTGACTGTCTGGTATCCGCTCATCCAGAGATGATAGGGCGGTTCTGTCCTCCATGCACCCAGATGATAATATTCCCCGTCCTGCTGTTTGATGTATTTTCCTCCGCCGACCATTGCATTCAGCAGCTGTTCTTTTCCCTTTTCGGTGTAAAGATGGGCGGTCAGATTCTCAAAATCAACATACCGGCTGTGCTCAGGGGCATTCTGCATTCCCTTCTGTGGAACAGACTCAGCAAAGGTTTCTTCATCTGCAAAGTAGATAAAGTTTCCCAGATACCACATCCGCTTTACAATTGAGTCGATATCCTCATCTTCCTGTACCTGATACTGCATTTTGAGATACTCCACCGCCTGCGGGTCGTTCTCTTCATCAAAAACCGGCAGACTTGCTGACTGTTGTGGTACCTCAGCGGTCTGTTCGAAATTTTCCTCAAGCAGATCGACCTGTGCAACTTCCTCTTTTTGCTGATTTTGACAGGAACACAAACCAAGCACAACTGCTCCTATCATCAAAAAACAAATCAATCGTTTTTTCATCTTCTTTTTCCCTCCTTGTCAAATTTTACATTTATCGTTGCAAGTAAATTCTAACATATTTTACAAAAGAAAACAAGACTTCCTCTGCTCTGCAATCCAAAATATCCATTTGATTTTCCTGTTTTGTTTTGCTAAAATGTGGTTAAAGAAAATTTGAAAGGAGTTTTACTATGTCTGACTTTTTCCAATTGGTAAATCAGCGGGAGAGCTGCCGCAATTATGATCCGGACAAGCGTCCAACCAAAGAACAGCTCATCAACTGCATCAAGGCAGCGCAGCTTGCCCCTTCTGCCTGCAACTCGCAGCCATGGAGCTTTATTGTTATCAACGATCCTGAGCTGAGCAAAGCTGCTGCTCCATGCATGCAGATCAGAGGACTCAATAAATTTACCGAAAAATGTCCATCCTTCATCGTGGTTTGTGAAGAGGATGCCATGCTGATTGGACGCAGCGAACCTGACCAGAAATATGCTTCGATCGATATCGGCATCGCTGTTGCACACCTGTGCTATGCCGCTACCCAGCAGGGATTATCCACCTGCATCATGGGTGCGTTCGATCCGGAAGCGCTGTTAAAGGTTCTGGGCATCACCGAACCAAAGAGAGTTCGTCTGGTGATTGCGGTTGGCTATGCTGCAACCGAGCAGCTTCGTCCAAAACGCCGCAAAGAGCTGGAAGAGATCATGACCTATCTCTAAAGACAGGTGCTGCATGATGATAACCGAAGTTGTTGCCGCCCTCATCTGGCAGGGCGACCGATTTTTGATCTGCCAGCGTCCACCTCACAAAGCGCGCGGTCTTTTGTGGGAATTTGTCGGCGGTAAGGTGGAACCCGGTGAAACCAAACCGCAGGCACTCATCCGGGAATGCCGCGAGGAACTTGGCATCACCATCGCCGTTGGGGAGCCATTCATGGAGGTGACCCATACCTACCCGGATTTGACCGTGCATCTTAGCTTATTCCACTCGTCCATTGTATCGGGAGAGCCACAGCTTCTTGAGCATGCCGACCTTCGGTGGATTACCGTCAACGAGATCGACCAGTATCCATTTTGTCCGGCGGATGTGGAAATCCTGCATGAGCTAAAGCTCAGGTTTTAATCCTCTCGCTGTGATGTAAAAATAAGCAGATCGCTTTCTCTTACCATTTACCCTTCCCATTTCGGGAAGGGTTTTTTTGTTTCTTTGTAGTAGAAATCCGGCAGATATGGTAAAATGATTGCAACGATGTTCTATTTTACTTTTCAGGAGGTATCATCTATGTCCGAGAAAAAGAATAAAATTCTGGTCGCCGACGACGAAAAAGAAATTCGCGATATCTTAAAACTGCTGCTTCGTTCCGAAGGATATGAGGTCACCCTTGCCTGCGATGGTCAGGAGGTGCTCGATCTGGCGGATGACAGTTTTGATATGTTCATTCTGGATGTCAACATGCCAAAGATTTCCGGATTTTCTGCCGGAGCAAAGCTGCGCGAAAAATATTTTGTCCCCATGATCTTCCTGACCGCCTATGCAGGAGAGTCCGACAAAGCGATGGGCTTTGCTGCTGGGGCGGACGACTATCTGACCAAACCATTTTCCAATGCAGAGCTTTTAATGCGCGTCAAGGCGCAGCTGCGCCGCAGCCAGCAGTATCAGGCTCAGATGGTACAGCAGAGCACAAGCGCATCATCCACAGCTCTCACCCTGTACGACCTGACCCTTGACCCGGACAGCCAGAGTGTTTCCAAAAATGGTGAGGTCATCATCCTCACCCATACCGAATTTAAGATTCTGGAGCTGTTTTTGTCCCACCACAAAAAGATTTTTTCAATCGACAACATTTATCAAAGTGTCTGGGAAGACAACGCCGTCGGTGACAGCACCGTGATGGTACATATCAAGAATCTGCGCAAAAAACTTGGGGACAGCACTAAAAATCCAAAATACATCAAGACCGCATGGGGAAAGGGATACTATGTCGATTAAATCTCGCCTTCCAAAACAGCCGCAAAAAGAGAAACTGTCGTTGGAAATTTTCGGTTTGTTCTTTATTTCGCTGGTCATCTCCGCCTTCAGCTTCTCTTTCCTATACTTTACCGCCGATTCCATTATTTATAACCAGCTTCAGGCCAAGGGAATTTCCCTCACCAACATTCAGCAGGCCTATGTTTCCGGCTGGATGCGCAACATCTGCCTGATTGCCGCATTGATTATTTTTGTGGTCTTTTTCCTGTTCTTTCTGGGACAAAAGTTTCTTTACCTGCTCACCATCATCCGCGGCATTCATACCCTGCGCCAGAACGGGCTCAACTTTACAATCCCGGTTGAAGGAAACGATGAGCTGACCGAACTAGCCGAAAGCATCAACCTTTTTTCCGCCTCCATCCTGCGCTATCGAAAAAATCAGCAGGAAATCCAGACAGAAAAGGAAGAACTGATCCGCAGTCTTTCCCACGACATCAAAAACCCGCTGACCTCCATCATTTCCTATACCCAGTTTATCCAGCAAAGCGGCAATATCCACGACCCGCAGATCGAAGGGTATTTGCAGATCGTCAGGGAAAAATCCGAGCAGATTCGGGAGCTGACCGAACTGCTGCTGGGAAGCTCTGCCCGAAAGATCGAATCCTTCCCGGACGGCCGGACACTGATCTATCAGCTTGTGGAGGAGATGGAAGCTGAACTGGAGGATAAGTTTGATCTGCAGGTAAATTATCCTCAAACTGCCTTTGCAGCCCGACTGGATGTCCAGGATTTGCGCCGCATCTTCTTTAACCTGAGCTCCAACATCATCAAATACGCTGATCCTCAACATCCTGTCACATTGGATCTTTCCTTTGCCGATGGGATGCTGACAATCCGACAGCAAAACAGCATCTCGGATTCACCTTCTCTGGACAGCAGCAAAATCGGATTAAAGAGCATCTGCCTGATTCTCAAAAGCTACCAGGGAACCCTTACCACCCAAAGTGAAAACCATCAATTTTTGATCTTAATTTCCATGAATCCTCTCTTGCCGGAGATTTCTTCACAAAATTCTGAAAATCTTTAGAATTCTTCAGAATTTTCTATATAATCTTTTCAGAACCTTGGGGTATATTTAAGTCAACAAATCAAACACCCCTCAAAAATAAAAAAAGATTGAAAGTGAGGAATTTTTTATGGCATTAGGTATTTACACATTAATTTTAATTGCAATCACAGTAGTCAGCGGTATCTCTGTCGCACTGTTATTCTTAACCAAAAACACCAAAGCCAAAAACACCCTGTTCTACTTCGTTTCTCTGTGGAACATTCTGGTCGCTTACATCAGCGCAACCAGCCTTCCAATGAATTTTATGCCAAGCAAGCTTTTCTGCTGGGCACTGGGATTCTTGAGCGTGATTGCAATCTGCATCCATGTAAAGAATAAACAGCCAAAAGTTCAGATGGCAGCAAACATTCTTTCCTCGGCTGCTCTGATCGTTGGAGTATTAAAACTTCTGTTCTTCTAAATCAAGCTTTCTCAAAATTTTTAGATACTCTCTCTTACAAACATGATTTCCCCGATTTACTCATCCATACACACAGAAAACGGACGGCTGGATTCAGCCGTCCGTTTTCTGCTTTTTTATTTCTATTGCCTTTGAGGCAGTTTGCACAGCGCCTTTCTAGCTTACACGATGAGACAGATAAGGGTTATTGGAACGGCACTGGCGAATGATCGTCGAACACAAATCATTATAATAATCCAGATATCTCTTTTTTTCCCGTCTCTGCTGACTGCTTTGCTCCAAAAAGGCTTTCCAGCGGGCACAGTTTTTGTGACAGCCCTCACAATAATCGGCACAGGTTTTTTGGCATGGAATCATCGGGAAACGCTCCTTTCCAATAAAAAACAGCCGCATCTCACAAACAAAACTCATTACAATTGAGTCCTGTTCCTAAGATCGGCTGCTTATCGTTTCTGTTTTTCCCAAAAGGTCTCGCCGGACACAGTATTCCCGGATGAACCACTGCAGTATGTATCTGATAAGAAAGAAGTTGTGCTTTCATCCTGACCGCTCCTTTGATTGCTTTCTTCTTTCTTATTTTAGCACACTATTTTCTCTTTGTCTGTTGTATTTTGGTAAAATTTCAAAAAAGTTTTTAATCTTTTTCGTAGGTTCCCTTTTTGAGCAAAATGCCGTCCTGCATCATCATCTGTCCCTGCGCCATCACCATATCAAGCGACAGGTCATCCTGCATCAGCAGAAGGTCTGCGTCTGCTCCTACGCGCACACATCCCTTTTGTGGGAAGAGTTCCAGAGAATGTGCAGTATTGCTGGTTGCAAAGGTAAGTGCTTCGCTTAAATCCATGCCCTCTTCCTTCACCAGAGAACAGATCTCATGATAAATGGTATCCACCGCAGAGTATCCAATTTTAATCAGATTTCCTTCCTTGTCATAGTTGGACCAGCTGCCCATACCATCTGAGCTGAGGGTAATCCGTTTGAGGTCTACGCCCTGCTCTTTTGCCTTTATGATACATTTGGACGGTTTGCCTTCTCCACCGGAACCGCAGGTCATATCGATGTAGCCGCCATCATTTGCAAAATCAAAGCTTTCCTGCAGAAGTTTTTGACTGCGGGTAATATGGGTCGGATGAAAAATCTTGATTGGAATTGCTGTCTGTTCCAATGCTGCACGAACCTTGCTCAGTGCAGCGTCATCGCTTCCCATGTGCAGGGTCACCATTCCGCACTTGCCCGAAAGCATTCCTGCTACGCGGGTATCACTTGCAAGGCGTACCAGTTCATCCACTGTAACATTTGGGGCACGGTGATCGGACAGTGCCAGTTTCACACCGATAATTTCCTCCACAAACATGATGTCCTTTTTGACATCTCCGGTCAGTGTCACACTTGGATAACCATAAGAACCGGTCAGCGCATAAACGGTAAGGCCTTCCTCCCGCAGCGCTTTTACCCTTGCCAGCAGACTTTCCACATTGCGGCTGATACCATCGGTTCCCAGAAGACCAACGACGGTGGTAACACCGCCGCTAATCAGCTCAGACAGCTTGACCGGCGGAACCTGGGTGTGGAAGCTTCCTTCCCCGCCGCCACCGGTGATGTGTACATGTGGGTCGATGATGCCCGGTGTGAGTTTTTTCCCTGTACCATCGATTACCTGGCAAAATGGAATCTGGTCATCGATATGATCTTCGATTGCCTCTATCTTTCCCCCGCATATCAGAACATCCTTCACCCCCAGATATTCCGGTGCATACACCTGCGCCTGTTTGATTAAAAACATTTCTCCTCGCTCCTTTATCTCTCTTGTAAATTTATCAGTATTCGGTATATTTGTTTTCCTGATTACTTTTGTTTTCCTCTATTCTATCACAAAAATATAAGTAAATACCACACTTTTTCGATATATTTTATAGAAAATTATTTTTTTATCTTCTCACACAAAAGTATTTTTCAATAAAACAGCAAAACAAAAAGGAAACCACACCTTAAAAGGTGCGGTTTCCCTTAAAATCAGAATGTCTTTTCCAGTAAAAGGTCCCAATGAATCGCAAACGGACTTTCTGAAGCAGAAGATTTTTCCTTGGCAGCCTGCTGCATCTCTTCCAGAAGGTGCATCCTGACAGCAAGACTGCTGGTAGGCTCGTCCTTATCCTGCTGGGTATGGAAGGCATAGCCGCGTAAAAAGCTGTCACACATCTCTTCCCAACTGGAAAAGGATGCCTGCAGTACAATAGCTGCTTTCCAGCAATGATGCAGCGATTCTTCCATCGAGAGGTGTCCTGTCATGAATCCCATCTGCGCCACCGCGAGGATGCGGCACAGATCGAATGCCAGAATTGCCTTTTCCCCATATCGCTTATATCCCTGAATCATATCATACAGCCAACGGCGCTGATAAAGTTTCATCTGCGGGAATGTTTCTTCTGAGCAGAGCTGTTCCCTCCGAAGCTCGAAAAATCCGTTATTCTGATAGCGGCTCATCAGCAGGTGATATGCTTCACTTTCGCCAATTTCCTGAAGTTCCTGAATTTTGTCCAAAACCTCTTCATGATTGACGGCACTGTACTGCATCTGGAGTTTCTGGTAGTCTGCGGCCGTTTTTTCTTTATTCCCGAAACGGTAACCGCCAAAAATGGTCCAGTTTTTGTTTTCAGCTGCAAAAATTGGAGCCACCGCGGCATTCATCCATAGAACCGTTGGATTTCCTCTCAATTTTTCCTGCTGCTGTAAGCGTTCATTTTTCCCGAATAAGAACATATCTCCCCTCCATCCTATACATATTGTTATTTTATCTTTATTATTTACCTTTTGTTTGGTGCTTTTGGATTCAGCAGACGTCCATCCCATGCTTTCATCGCAACTCGCACCGAACGTGCCATTTCCTTACTGAAGGATGCACCGGTTTTTCTTGCATAAAATGCCTGCGCAAAATTATCGGCATGATATGGATTATCTTCATGGAATGTCTGTTCCCGCTGTGCAAACATCTGCTGATACTCTTCTGGAGAGAGGTGTTTATATTTTTCTTCAAAGACGATATACTGCTTGTCAAAGCGCTCACGCGGCTTTTTGAGATGATTTTCCCGATAATATCCCAGACAGAGCATTCCGATTGGAAAAGCCCAATCCGGCAGATCAAACAGCTCCTTATGGAACTCATAATTTTCGACGATATCCCCGATATAGCAGGAGCCGATTCCCAATGACTCTGCTGCGATGACGGCATTCTGTGCGGCTGCCATAGCATCTTCAATTGCGAGCAGAAGGTCAGATTCCTGCGGTGCCTCAAACCGCAAACCTTCCCGATCACAGTATTCTGCCACACCGTTGAGCTGATAATAATCAAACCACCGCTGATGATCTGCAAGGAAGATAAGGATCACCGGAGCAGTCGCAATAAATGCCTGATGGTCACAGCTTTGAGAGAGGAGTTTTCGAGTCTGCTCATCCCGCACCACAAGGATGGAATAAAGCATCTGGTTGCCTGCGGTCGGAGCACGCATTGCGGCATGCAGGATTTTGTCGAGAATTTCCTGGGAAATTTCCCGATTATCGTAGACTCGCAGCGAAGTTCGGTTGTTGATGACGTCAAGAACAGAATTGCTCATAAAAATCCTCCTTATTGCACATTCGCTCGTTTGAAGAAAAACAAAAGTTTTACTCAATTTTTTTCAAAAAATTGCGCTTTTCAAAGGCAGAGCCTTTGGTCGCTCGTCGCAATGAGCGAAACACTTTATCCGTGGAAGCACCTTTGCGGGTGAATTTTTCAATCCAAATAAAAGAAACCATTTCCTTCTAAAGGTCAATTAGAACCCAAAACATCATTATAAAAATTCAGATTTTTATCGTCAAAATAACAAATTTATAAAACAGGGGTTTTTACTGCCGAAAACTTCCCACTGGGAACTTTTCGGGGATAGTCTGTACTTGTAATCAGTTCTTGGAACCCTTTTCTCTTGCAAAAGGGTTCCAAACCTCCTCAAATGCGCCTGACGATAAAAGCGTTCCGCCTTCTGCGGAAGGCGTCAAAGGGCTTTGCCCTTTTGAAACCCACCACCTTTTGAAAAAGGTGGACGAAAACTCCAGTTTCACCCTATCGAAGCTTTTTACACAAACTAACCGTCTTTGCGCCGTAGGCGAACAGTGTCCAGCTTCAAGCTGGTTTTTCCCATTATAACATATTTTTTTGCAAAGAAAAAGAGCTTCGGCGTCCCGAAGCTCTTTCCCCCATGACCCTTTATCAGGCGAATGCGTCCATTCACGGACCGACCTGATCACAATCGGTTCTACCCGAAAAGTGTCACAGAAATGTTACCTGTACATGATAGCACAGGATATTCGTTATGTCAAGGGGAACGATGGATCTAACCAAAGATTGGGGTTCCCCGTAATCCTGAGTGGAAAGAAGATTCCTTCCGCCCGGGACCGGTTATATCGATATATCCGGTGATGCTTAAAGTGTTTTATTAAGCAAACTAGATCAGTTCGATGATTGCCATCTCTGCTGCGTCACCGCGGCGAGGACCGATCTTGATGATACGGCAGTAACCGCCGTTTCTCTCTGCATATTTTGGAGCAATATCATCAAAGACTTTCTTAGCAACAGTTTCTTTTGTAACGTAAGAATAAACCTGACGCTTGGAATGGAGGTCATTCTGTTTTGCCTTTGTGATAATTTTTTCAGTCATTGCCTTGACTTCTTTTGCTCTTGTAACTGTGGTCTCAATCTTGCCGTTTTCCAGCAGGAATGTTACCATCGCTCTAAGCATAGCCGTTCTGCTAGCAGTAGCTCTGCCGAGTTTTCTGGTGCCTGGCATCCAAATTCACTCCTTTTTTATAAACTATGGAATGGATCTCAACTATTCGTCGCTTTTGGTAAGGCTGAATCCGAGGGAATCAAGCTTTGCAAGAACTTCTTCCAAAGATTTTTTACCCAGGTTTCTTACCTTCATCATTTCGTCCTGTGACTTGTTGATCAAATCGCTTACAGTGTTGACACCTGCGCGTTTGAGACAGTTAAATGCACGAACCGAGAGGTCGAGTTCTTCGATGGTCATCTCCAGAACTTTTTCCTTGCCGGTATCTTCCTGAGTATCCATGATCTCAGTGTTGCTCACTTCTTCAGAAAGATCTACGAAATGATTGAGCTGTCTGGTAAGGATTTTTGCAGAAAGGCTGACAGCCTCTTTTGCAGAGATTGTGCCGTCTGTCCAAACTTCCAAAGTCAGCTTGTCGTAGTCGGTAATCTGCTCAACACGGGTATTTTCAACCGTGTAATTTACCTTCAGAACTGGGGTATAGATACTGTCAACGTAAATCTTGTTGAGGGACATTTTGTCGACCTGAGCCTTGTCCTGCATGGATTTATCGTTGTTTTTATCTTTTGCGATCTGTTTGTTCTTTTCAGAGGAAACGTAACCCTGACCTTTGTCCAGAACAATCTCCATACGGAGAACAGCGTTTGGTCCAAGTGTTGCAATGTGCATGCTTGGATCCAGAATTTCGACATCGGAGTCGCACTGGATGGATCCAGCGGTAACTTCGCCTTCACCCTCAGCATTGATGTAAACAACCTTTGGTCCGTCACAGTAAAGTTTTGCAGTTAAACCTTTGATGTTAAGGACGATTTCTGTAACGTCCTCTTTTACGCCCTCAATAGTTGAGAATTCGTGCTGCACGCCATCAATTTTGATCGATGTTACTGCAACACCAGGAAGCGAGGAGAGCAACACACGTCTCAGGCTGTTGCCTAATGTTGTTCCGAAACCTCTGTCAAGCGGTTCTACAACAAATCTGCCGTATGTTCCATCAGATTTAAGTTCTGCGGTCTCAATCTTTGGTTCGATTATCTTTACCATTATAACCCTCCTTAAATGGCAGCGACATTTAAGCCGCCGTTATTTTCGCGTTCCCATGCTGATGTAAAATTGTGCCCCAATCGAAACGATTATCTGGAGTACAACTCAACGATGAGATGTTCTTCAACATCGAGATCGATATCTTCGCGATTTGGAAGGTTAACAACTTTAACTACGCCGTTGTCTTTGTTCATATCCAGCCACTGTGGAACTGGACGGGAACCGTTTGCTTCCATGATAGCTTTGAATTTTTCAGAAGATTTGCTGCCTTCTGTCAGAGCAACAACATCGCCAGCCTTCAGAAGGATGGATGGAATGTTTGCTTTGTGGCCGTTAACGGTGAAATGACCGTGACGAACCAGCTGTCTTGCTTCAGCTCTGGAAGAAGCCATGCCAGCTCTGTAAACGATATTGTCGATACGGCTTTCCAGGATTCTCAGGAGGTTTTCACCAGCCATGCCCTGCTGTTTGGTAGCCATTTCGAAATATTTAGCGAACTGACCTTCAAGAACACCATAGAAGCGTCTTGTTTTCTGTTTTGCACGGAGCTGCAGTCCGTACTCGGAAACTTTCTTGCGGTTCTGACCGTGCTGGCCCGGAGCATAGCTTCTGCGGGACAGAGCGCATTTGTCAGAGTAGCATCTTTCGCCTTTGAGGAACAGTTTCTGTCCTTCACGACGGCAAAGCTTGCAAACCGCACCTGTATATCTTGCCATATTCTTGTACCTCCCTAATCAGATTACACGCGTCTTCTCTTAGGTGGACGGCAACCGTTGTGCGGAATTGGAGTAACATCTTTGATCATGTTAACTTCAAGACCTGCTGCCTGCAGTGCACGGATCGCAGCCTCACGTCCGGAACCTGGTCCTTTAACAAATACTTCTACAGATTTCAGACCGTGAATCATAGCAGCTTTTGCAGCTGTTTCAGCGGCTGTCTGTGCAGCAAATGGAGTGGATTTTCTGGAACCTCTGAAGCCCAGACCACCTGCACTTGCCCAGGAAATTGCGTTGCCCTGAGTGTCTGTAATAGTAACAATGGTATTGTTAAAAGTAGACTGGATATGAGCAGCGCCGCGCTCAATATTTTTACGCTCACGACGTCTTGGTGTGGTGGCTTTTTTACCGTTGTTAACTTTAGCCATTTCTCAATATCCCTCCCCTTACTTCTTCTTGTTAGCGATTGTTTTCTTTGGACCTTTTCTTGTACGAGCGTTTGTCTTGGTTCTCTGACCTCTTACAGGCAGACCTTTTCTATGACGAACGCCTCTGTAGCATCCAATTTCAATCAGTCTCTTGATGTCGAGTGCAACGTCACGACGAAGGTCACCCTCAACAACAAAATGTTTATCAATGTAATCTCTCAGCTTTGTAACGTCATCCTCGTCCATGTCTTTAACTCTGATATCAGGGTTAACACCTGTTGCTGCCAGGATGTCGTTTGCGGACTTTCTTCCGATACCGTAGATATAGGTCAGTCCAATTTCGATCCGCTTCTCGCGAGGCAGGTCTACACCAGCTATACGAGCCATACTTTTGTTGCACCTCCATTATATAGGTCTTGCATATCCCAAAGGGCTTTTCTTTTAGCCCGGGTTACTATTAACCCTGACGCTGTTTATGCTTCGGGTTGCTGCAAATTACCATAATGCGTCCTTTGCGTTTGATGATTTTGCATTTTTCGCACATGGGTTTAACGGAAGGTCTTACTTTCATTTGAAACTACCTCCTTGTCATGAAGTTCTTTTTAAAAAGAACCTCTACCCTTTAATTCCGTGGATTTATTTGGAACGCCATGTAATGCGGCCCTTCTGCAGGTCATATGGAGACATCTCCACTGTTACCTTATCGCCTGGAAGGATTCGGATGAAGTTCATACGAAGTTTTCCAGAGATGTGAGCCAGAATTACGTGGCCGTTTGGCAACTCAACTTTAAATTGAGCGTTTGGCAAAGCTTCCAAAACCTTGCCTTCAATTTCGATTACGTCTTCCTTGGACAAGTAAAAAACCTCCTTTTACGGTTTCTGGAAGGTTTGTACCTTACAAAAACCCAAACTGGTCAAAGCTTTTCTGAGTTGTTTGTCGGTTGTGAGCTTGAGAAGATCCAGTGTGTAACCGGTGTCTTCCAGATGTTTTTGCTTTTTCCGTTTTGGATGATTGAGCTTTCGCCTTCTTCCATCGGAAAGCAGCACACAGTCTGCATCGGTCTGGATCACCACAAAAAATCGGTCCTGATTTCTGCCGGCAATCGGCCGGACGATGGATCCTGTCTTGATCATCGTTCCTCCCACTCGGTCATGATGACCGGCCCGGAGGCGGTGATGGCAATGGTGTGTTCGAAGTGAGCCGAAAGACTTCCGCTTCTTGTCAGGACGGTTCCGTCCTTTTTAACCACAACCTCGCTGCCCTTTGCGTTGATCATCGGCTCGATTGCCAATGTCATGCCCGGCAGGAGCTTGAGTCCATGTCCTGGTGTGCCGTAGTTTGGAATGGATGGTGACTCGTGCAGCTTTCTGCCGACACCGTGTCCCACATAATCCCGGACTACCGCAAAGCCAAAGCTTTTGGCATAGGATTCTACCGCATATCCGACATCTCCCAAGCGGTTGCCCGGCTGGGCTGCCTCGATTGCACGGTAGAGACATTCTTTTGTAACGTCCATGATTTTCTGTGCTTCTTCGGAAACTTTTCCCGCAGCAAAGGTTGCTGCGTTGTCTCCGGTGTAGCCGTTAATTGCCGCGCCTACATCGACGCTGACAATGTCGCCTTCCTCGATCACCCTGCCGGAAGGAATTCCGTGGATGACCTCATCGTTTACCGAGATACAGCATGACGCCGGAAAGCCGCCGTATCCCAGGAAGGTTGGCTTTGCTCCCTGAGAAACAATAAACTCATGAAGCATTTGGTCCACATAAGCTGTGGATACCCCCGGTTTAATCAACTCGCCCGCAAGTTTCAGAGCCTGAGCGCTGATCTTGCAGGAAAGTTTCATATCGGATAATTCTTTGCTTGTTTTGAGTACAACCATTGGGTTTAACCCTCCAAAGCAGACTTGACTCCTAACGCATTGAGTGTATCTTTCATTACTTCCTCAACTGGCTTGTCGCCTTCGATCATATAGAGGACGTTAAGCTCTTTGTAGAAGTCTTTGAGCGGTTCTGTCTGTTCGTGGTAAACCTGCAGTCTGTCCTTAACGGTATCCGGATGGTCATCCTTACGGATGATCAGTTCGTGGCCGCATTTGTCACAGGTGTTTTCAACCTTTGGTGGGTTGTAAACCAGGTGATAAGTTGCGCCGCACTCGCCGCATACACGTCTACCGGTCATTCTCTGCATGATCGTCTCATCAGGAACTTCAATGTCAATTACATGATCAATCTCGACGCCCATTTCTTTAAGAGCCTGTGCCTGCGGCACGGTTCTTGGGAAACCATCAAGAATAAAACCGTTTTTGCAATCATCCTGTTTCAGACGTTCGTTCACCATTTCGATCACTACTGCATCTGGCACCAATTTTCCTGCATTAACGAATTCCTGTGCCTTTTTACCGGCTTCGGTACCGTCACGCATTGCTGCACGAATGATGTTGCCGGTACTGATCTGAGGAATATGACAATACTCGCAGATTTTTTCGGCCTGTGTGCCTTTGCCTGCACCTGGCGCTCCGAGAAGTATGATATTCATAAAACAGATCCCCTTTCTGGAAACTATTCCAGGAAACCTTTATAGTGACGCATCATCATTTCAGACTCGAGCTGTTTTACTGTATCCAGTGCAACACCTACGATAATGATGATGGTAGTACCTCCAAGCGATACACCCTGAATTCCGGTCAGAGCTGCGATACCGATTGGAAGGATTGCGACTACCGCACAGAACAAAGCACCCATCAGAGTAACTTTGGAAATGATTCTTGCGATGAAGTCTGAAGTTGGTTTACCAGGTCTGATACCTGGGATTGCGCCGTTGTTCTTTCTGAGGTTGTTCGCCATTTCAACTGGGTTGTACTGGATCGCAACGTAGAAATACGCAAAAGCAATGATCAGGATGAAATACAAAAATGCGTAAAAACCGCTGTTGTAATTAAAGATCTTTACAAAGCTTGCCCAGAAGGAGCCTTCCTCCGGCTGGATGAAAGCAGCGATTGTACCTGGAATCGCCATCAGGGAGCTTGCGAAGATGATTGGCATAACGCCGGACATGTTAACGTTAACCGGAATGTAGCTGGACTGGCCACCGTACATCTTACGGCCAACAACACGTTTTGCATACTGAATTGGAATTCTGCGCTCTGCTTTTGTCATCAGAACGATGAAGCCAACCAGGATTACAAAAATAACTACAAGGAGCGGAACACCGATCAGGTAACGAAGACCTGTGCCGGTGCTGCCTGCCTTCAGGCCCTGGTAACCAAGTACCAGATACTGCCACATAGATAAGACCACAGAGCCGCCTCGGGAAACGATACCTGCAAACAGGATCATGGAGATGCCGTTGCCGATACCTTTTTCGTCGATCTGTTCACCCAGCCATACGCAGAGCATGGAACCTGCAGTGAACATGGTCATGATGGTCAGGAAGATGATTGCGTTACCGAATGCGTTTCCGCCATCCATAACAGCACCATTGGAATCAAGGATTCTGTAGTAACCCAACGCAGTGATCAGTGCAAGACCGATTGTAACGTATCTTGTGATCTTGTTGAGTCTCTTACGGCCCTCAGCACCCTCTTTCGCGAGCTGTTCCAGAGCCGGAATCGCTACAGCCAGAAGCTGTACCACGATGCTGGAAGTGATGTATGGGGAAATGGACAGAGCAAACAGGGTTGCGTTCTGGAACGCGCCACCGGTCAAGAGGTTAAAGAAACCGAGGAGGTTTCCGTCACCGAAGCCCTGCATTACGGATGCATCCAGAAATGGTACCGGCAGAGCAGCACCAAAACGGAAGATCACGATAATCATTAATGTGTAGCAGATTCTTTTCTTTAAATCAGGCAGTTTCCAGGCATTTTTGAGGGTTTCAAACATCCTAGATCACCTCAGCCTTTCCGCCTGCCTTTTCAATCTTTTCTTTGGCAGAAGCGGAGAATGCTGTAACATTCACTGTGAGCTTTTTGCTCAGATCGCCGTTGCCCAGCACCTTAACGCCGTCAAGTGCTTTTTTAACCAGGCCGGTTTCAACGAGGAGTTCTTCAGTAACAACGGTGTCGTTGTCGAATCTTTCCAGATCGCTTACATTTACGATAGCGAAATGTTTAGCGAAGATGTTGTTGAAGCCTCTCTTAGGAATACGTCTCTGGAGTGGCATCTGACCGCCTTCAAAGCCTGGTCTTACGCCGCCGCCGGAACGAGCCTTCTGGCCCTTGTGTCCTTTACCTGCTGTTTTACCATTACCGGAACCCGCACCTCTGCCTACGCGAAAGGCTTTCTTTGTAGAGCCGGGAGCCGGAGAAAGTTCGTGCAATTTCATGGTTCTGCACCTCCTCTTATTAAGCTTCGGTTACCTCTACGAGGTGGGAAATCTTTTTGATTTTACCTTTGGTAGCTGCATTATCTGGCTGGATAACTTCATTACCGATTTTTCTCAGTCCAAGGGACTTAGCGGTAGCGATCTGATCGTCTTTACGACCCTGGAAGCCCCTAACCAGTTTAATTTTCAGGTTTGCCATGGTAGCTTCCTCCCTTAACCAAGAATTTCTTTAACTGTTTTACCGCGGATAGCAGCAACTTCTTCAGCATTTCTCAGAGCAGCAAGACCCTGAACAGTTGCATTTACTACGTTGGTTGGGTTGTTGGAACGCAGACATTTTGTACGGATGTCTTTGATACCAACTGTTTCGAGTACTGCACGAACAGGACCGCCTGCGATAACGCCGGTACCCTGTGGAGCAGGTTTCATCAGAACGCGGCCTGCGCCGAACTCGCCGATGATTTCATGTGGAATAGTTGTGCCTTTGAGCGCAACTTTAATCAGGTTTTTCTTTGCGTCTTCGATACCTTTTCTGATTGCGTCCGGTACCTCTGCAGATTTACCTGTGCCGAAGCCAACAATGCCGTTGCCGTCGCCAACAACTACCAGTGCTGCAAACTTCATGACACGGCCACCTTTAACCGTTTTAGCTACACGGTTGATAGCTACAACTCTTTCACTCAGTTCGAGTGTAGAAGCGTCAATGCGAGTCAAAAGTATCCCTCCTCGTTAGAATTTGAGGCCGCCTTCGCGGGCTGCTTCAGCCAGCTCTTTTACACGACCATGATAGATGTAACCGCTGCGGTCGAATACAACCTCGGAAATACCCTTCTCGAGAGCTTTGCTCGCAATGTTTTTACCAACTTTGCCAGCTGCTTCCTTGTTACCGCCAAAACCTTCAAAACCTTTATCCATCGAAGATGCGCTTACCAGAGTTGTTCCGGTAACATCATCAATAATCTGGGCATAGATATGTTTTGCGGAGCGGAATACGTTGAGGCGTGGACGCTCAGGTGTGCCACTGATTTTTGCTCTGACTCTTTTGTGTCTCTTGAGTCGAGCAGCATTGCTATCAAGCTTTTTCACCATTTCGATTCACTCCCTTTAATTATTTACCTTTACCAGCTTTACCTTCCTTGCGGATGATAACTTCGTCAATATACTTAATACCTTTGCCCTTGTATGGCTCTGGTTTACGTTTTTCACGAATCTTAGCTGCAAACTGACCTACGACCTGTTTGTCCGGACCGCTAACAATGATCTTGTTAGGACCTGGAACCTCAATGCTGATACCTTCGATTTCTGGCATAATTACTTTATGGGAGTAACCGAGGATCATAACGAGGTTTTTGCCTTCTTTAGAAGCTCTGTAACCAACACCGTTGATTTCCAGTTCTTTTTTGAAGCCGTTTGTAACACCTTCTACCATGTTGGAGATCAGTGTTCTTGTAAGGCCGTGTAAGCTTCTGTCTTCTTTCACGTCGCTTGGTCTTGTAACAACGATTTCGTTGTTCTCAACTGCGATGTTCATTCTGTTGTGGAATGTTTTTGTCAGAGTTCCTTTTGGACCTTTAACAGTCAGAGTCTGACCGTCGAGGGATACCTCAACGCCTGCAGGAATAGCTACAGGTTTTCTACCAATTCGAGACATTCTTGTGCACCTCCTTACCAAACAAATGCAAGGACTTCGCCGCCGACATTCTCTACGCGAGCCTGTCTGTCGGTCATGATGCCCTTAGATGTGGACATGATTGCGATACCCATGCCATTCATAACTTTAGGCATTTCCTTGCAGCTGGTGTAAATGCGCAGTCCCGGTTTGGATACTCTACGCAGACCTGTGATAACAGGCTCTTTGCCCAGACCGTATTTAAGGGTGATTCTAATGATACCCTGTTTACCATCGTCTACAATCTGGAAGCTCTTGATGTATCCTTCATCCAGGAGAATCTGTGCAATTGCTTTTTTCATGTTGGAAGATGGTACATCAACCGTGTCATGTTTCGCTGCGTTTGCGTTTCTGATACGAGTCAGCATATCAGCGATTTTATCAGTAATTTGCATGACGTCAACCTCCTTTGCTCGTGCTTACCAGCTCGCCTTTTTCACGCCAGGGATCTGGCCTTTGTATGCCAGTTCTCTGAAGCAAATTCTGCAAATGCCGAATTTGCGAAGATATGCGTGTGGTCTGCCGCAGATTTTACATCTATTATATGCGCGAGTAGAGAATTTAGGTGTTCTTGCCTGACTTACTTTTTTCGATGTTTTAGCCACTGAACCTTTTCCTCCTTACTTCGCGAACGGAGCGCCCATGAGTTTGAGCAGCTCGCGGGATTCCTCGTCTGTTGTTGCGGTTGTTACGAATGCGATGTCCATACCGCGAACTTTGTCGATTTTATCGTACTCGATCTCAGGGAAGATCAACTGTTCTTTCAGACCCAGGCTGTAGTTGCCGCGGCCGTCAAAACCGTTTGGATTGATTCCTCTGAAGTCTCTTACACGTGGGAGAGCGATGTTGAAGAGTCTGTCAACAAACTCGTACATTGTGTCGCCTCTGAGTGTTACTTTAGCGCCGATAACCATGCCTTCACGAAGTTTGAAGTTCGCAACGGATTTCTTTGCTGCACAAGGAACAGCTTTCTGACCAGTGATAGTAGCCAGGTCTGTCATGATTGCATCGATAATCTTATGGTTGTCTCTAGCCTCGCCACAGCCAACGTTTACGACTACCTTATCCAGCTTAGGAATCTGCATGACGCTTTTATAGCCAAACTTTTTAAACAAAGCTGGTGCTATATCATTAACATAGGTCTCTTTAAGCTTTGCCATGTTTTCTCCTCCTAATTAGAATGTTTCGCCACAACCTTCGTTTTTGCAAAGGCGTGCTTTTGTGCCGTCGGCCAGGATCTTATGAGCAACTCTTGTTGGCTTGCCACATTTTGGGCAAACGAGCATTACTTTGGAAGAATACATTGCGCCTTCAGCGTCAACGATACCGCCCTGCTCACCCATACGACGAGGTTTAACATGTTTTTTGATCATGTTGCAGCCTTCAACGATGACTTTGCCTTCTTTTGGGCTTACCGCCAAAACCTTGCCTTTTTTACCCTTGTCTTTACCGGACAGGATAACAACGGTGTCGCCTGTTTTAACGTGTACGTTCATCTTGAGCACCTCCTACAGAACCTCTGGGGCGAGGCTGAGAATCTTGAGGTAATCTTTATCTCTCAGTTCTCTCGCCACTGGGCCAAAAATACGTGTGCCCCTTGGATTTTTATCTTCTTTAACAATAACAGCTGCGTTCTCGTCGAAACGGATGTAAGTGCCGTCTTCACGTCTTACACCTTTAACGGAACGAACGATAACTGCTTTAACAACGTCGCCTTTTTTAACCATACCGCCTGGAGCAGCTTTTTTAACGGAAGCAACAACGACATCGCCGATGTTTGCATATCTGCGTCTGGAGCCTCCCAGAACACGGATGCACATGAGTTCTTTAGCTCCGGTATTGTCGGCAACTTTCAGATAGGTCTGCATCTGTATCACAGTGCGTCCCCTCCTTTCGGTTGTACTGAATCAAATATTCTATCAGAAAACACTTGCAAGATAATCTTAAATTATTTTGCTTTTTCGATTATTTCGACAACTCTCCAATGTTTGTCTTTGGACAGAGGGCGAGTCTCCATAACCTGTACCTTGTCGCCAATGCCGCATGCGTTTTCTTCGTCATGAGCTTTGAATGTTACGGTACGTTTCATGATTTTATTGTAAAGAGGGTGTTTTACGTTATCTTTGATTGCAACGACAACAGTTTTGTCCATTTTGTTGCTGACAACGGTGCCGACCCTTGTTTTTCTAAGGTTTCTTTCGTCCACCTTGCGTCCTCCTTCCAAGAATTACTGCACGTTCTTCATTGCATTTTCCTTGATAATCGTGGAAATTCTGGCAATGTCTTTTTTGACAGCCTTAATTCTCTTCGGATTCTCAAGCTGGTTAATTGCGTGCTGGAAGCGAAGGTGGAAAAGCTCAGCTTTCAAGTCTACAAGCTTCTCGGAAAGTTCTTTTTCGGACAAGTTTCTGATCTCAACAGCTTTCATTACTTTTCACACTCCTTTACTTCTTTCTTGATGAATTTGCACTTAACTGGCAGTTTGTACATAGCCAGACGCATAGCCTCACGAGCAAGCTCTTCGGATACGCCACCGATTTCGAACATTACGGTGCCTGGTTTAACAACTGCTACCCAGTACTCTGGGCTACCTTTACCGGAACCCATTCGAGTTTCAGCAGGTTTTTCTGTGATTGGTTTATGTGGGAAGATCTTGATCCAAACCTGACCGCCACGTTTGATGTAACGGGTCATAGCAATACGAGCTGCTTCGATCTGGTTGGAAGTGATCCAGGATGGTTCCAGTGCCTGCAGACCAAAATCACCGTAAGCAACATAGTTGCCCTTGTGAGCTGCGCCTTTCATGCGGCCTCTGTGCTGTCTGCGGTATTTAACTCTTTTCGGGAGAAGCATTAGTTTTTGCCTCCTTCCTTACGAGGCTGTCTCTTTACTGCCTGGAGAACTTCTCCAGCGTAAATCCAGACTTTAACGCCGATTTTGCCGTAAGTGGTGTTTGCTTCTGCGAAACCATAGTCGATGTCAGCACGCAGTGTCTGCAGCGGAATGGTTCCTTCATGGTAATGTTCGCTTCTAGCGATTTCAGCTCCGCCCAGACGGCCGGAAACCTGAACTTTGATACCCTGTGCACCCAGTTTCATGGTACGGCCGATGCACTGTTTCATTGCGCGGCGGAAAGAGATACGTCTTTCCAGCTGGGAAGCAATGTTTTCTGCAACGAGCTGTGCGTTTTTGTCTGGCTGCTTAACTTCAACAATGTTGATGAATACCTTTGCAGGTACTTCTCTGTTCTTGTTGATGATTTTTTCACACTGTGCACGGAGCTTTTCGATTTCAGCGCCGCCTTTACCGATAACCATACCTGGTTTTGCGCAGTGGATGTGGATTCTTACTTTGGTTGCGTCACGCTCGATCTCGATGCGTGGTACACCTGCCAGCTGCAGGCTGTTTTTCAGGAACTTACGCAGATTGTAGTCCTCTACCAGGATATCGCCAAAAGCGTCGTCCTTAGCAAACCAGCGGGAATCCCAATCTTTGATGACACCGACACGAATGCCGTGTGGATTAACCTTTTGTCCCATAGTTTACCTCCTCCTTTGGCTATTCCTTCTCTTTGAGAACGATTGTGATGTTGGATGTTCTCTTGAATACTCTAAATGCTCTGCCCTGTGCTCTTGGTCTAACTCTCTTGAGAGTTGGGCCTTCGCCAACGAAGCACTCTGCAACATAGAGGTTGTTTACGTCCATGTTGTGGTTGTTTTCTGCGTTAGCGATTGCGGATTTCAGAAGCTTCTCAACTGGCTCGCATGCGGCCTTTGGAGTGTGCTTCAGAATAGCCAAAGCTAATTTTGTCGGCTTGTTTCTGATCAGATCAAGCACGATCTGCACTTTACGTGGTGCAATACGGGCATATTTCAGGTAAGCCCTTGCTTCCATTTGTTATCCTCCTCTCGGCCTTTGCTTACTTAGTTTTTTTAGCGCCAGCGTGGCCTCTATAGGTTCTTGTAGGAGCAAATTCTCCCAGCTTGTGTCCAACCATATCCTCGGTTACATATACCGGAACATGTTTGCGACCATCATGAACTGCGAATGTATGTCCAACGAAATCAGGGAAAATTGTGGAAGAACGGCTCCAGGTTTTGAGCACTCTCTTTTCACCAGCAGCGTTCATTTCCTTTACCCTTTTGAGCAGTACAGGCTGTACAAAAGGTCCCTTTTTAATACTTCTACCCATTAGTTCGTCTCCTTTCAGCCTGCATTACTTGTCGTTGCGGCGTTTGACAATGTACTTGTCGGAGCGGTTGCTCTTCTTTCTGGTCTTATAGCCAAGAGCAGGTTTGCCCCAAGGAGTAACTGGGCCTGGACGGCCAACTGGGGATTTACCTTCACCACCACCGTGTGGATGGTCGCATGGGTTCATAACGGAACCGCGAACGGTAGGTCTCCAACCCATGTGGCGTTTACGGCCAGCTTTACCAATAGATACGTTTTCGTGATCGATGTTACCTACCTGACCAACAGTTGCCATGCAGTTTACTGGAACGTTTCTCAGCTCACCGGATGGAAGTCTGATCAGTGCGAGGTTACCTTCTTTTGCCATCAGCTGAGCCATGATACCAGCTGCACGAGCAAGCTGTGCGCCCTTGCCTGGGTAAAGCTCAACGTTGTGGATGAAGGTACCAACCGGAATGTTTGCCAGAGGCAGTGCGTTACCGGTCTTGATGTCTGCATGCTCGCCGGATTCGATTACGTCGCCAACTTTCAGGCCGTTTGGAGCGAGGATGTATCTCTTCTCGCCGTCTTCGTACTGAACCAGAGCGATGTGAGCGGAGCGGTTTGGATCGTACTCGAGGGTGAGTACAGTTGCAGGCATATCTACTTTGTTACGTTTGAAGTCGATGATACGGTATTTTCTTCTGTTACCGCCACCACGATGGCGAACAGTGATGCGACCGTAGCTGTTACGTCCTGAATTCTTTTTCAGTGGAGCCAGAAGGCTTCTTTCAGGAGCAACCTTGGACAGTTCGGAGAAGTCAGTTGTTGTCATCTGACGTCTAGCAGCTGTCGTTGGCTTATATGTTTTAATAGCCATGGTTTCACTCTCCTCATGAATTTTTGCGGGACTGAGTCAGATCCCATACTTGGAAGGACAAACCTTTTTGGGTTTATCCTTCGGGCAATTACATCATAGAATCGAAGAACTCGATTGTCTTGGAGTCTTCGGTCAGGGTTACGATTGCTTTCTTCCAGTCAGCGGTGTAACCTGCATGCATGCCCTGGCGTCTGTATCTGCCGTTAACGTTCATGGTGTTAACTTTAGCAACTTTTACGCCAAACAGTTCTGCAACTGCTTTTGCGATTTCGATCTTGTTTGCATCTTTTGCAACTTTAAAGGTGTACTTTTTGTTTGCAATGCCCTGCATGCTAGCCTCAGTGATAACAGGCTTCAGGATGATATCGTGTGCAGTTTTCATTATGCGTACACCTCCTCGATTTTCTCAAGTGCACTCTTAGCAACGATGAATTTGTCGCAGTTAAGAATATCATACACATTGATTGTATTTACCAGAGCGGTTTTAACACCTGGGATGTTAGCAGCGCTCTTGATGAGTTTTGCGTCAACCTCTGGCATAACGATAAGAGCTTTCTTATCAGCGCCCAGATTGGAGAGCATCTCTGCAACAGCTTTGGTTTTGTAACCTTCTACTGCGATGTTGTCAACAACGATCAGGTTGTTGTCAGCAACTTTTGCGGAGAATGCAGATTTAAGAGCAAGTCTCTTAACTTTCTTTGGCAGCTCGTAGCTGTAATCTCTTGGCTTAGGACCGAGAGCGACACCGCCGTGTGTCCACTGTGGAGCTCTTGTGGAACCCTGTCTAGCGCGGCCTGTACCCTTCTGTTTCCATGGTTTGCGGCCACCGCCGGAAACCTCAGAACGGGTAAGAGTGGACTGTGTGCCCTGACGCTGGTTTGCAAGGTAGTTAACTACTGCAGCGTGCATAACAGAAGTGTTTGGTTCGATTCCGAAGATGGCATCGGAGAGGGTCATTTCGCCAACGCTCTTGCCGGTCATATCAAATACAGTAACCTGTGGCATCGTGTTTCCTCCTTTCCTTACGCCATCTTAACGCTGTCAGTGATGTATACTACGCCGTTTTTAGCACCCGGAATAGCACCCTTGATTGCGATAAGATTGTTTTCAACGTCAACTTTAACGATTTCGAGGTTCTGAACTGTAACTCTTTCAGCACCCATGTGACCTGGAAGACGTTTGCCCTTGAATACACGGGATGGATCGGAACAAGCGCCGTTGGAACCTGCATGTCTTGCAACAGGACCGGTACCGTGGGTCTCTTTGAGTCTGTGGTTGCCGTAACGTTTAATTGTGCCGGCGTAACCTTTACCTTTGGAAGTGCCGCAAACGTCTACTTTGTCGCCGTTTGCAAAGACGTCAGCTTTGATCAGATCGCCTACATTGAGTGCAGCGCAATCATCGAGTCTGAACTCTCTGAGCACTTTCTTCATAGCAACGTCGCTCTTAGCGAAGTGGCCCTGAAGTGGTTTGTTTACGTGTTTGCTTGTGACCTCGCCAAAACCGATCTGCACGGCTTCGTAACCGTCGTTTTCGATTGTCTTTTTCTGAACGACGACACAAGGACCAGCTTCAATTACTGTTACGGGAATGAATTTTCCATTCTCGTCAAAAAGCTGTGTCATACCCAGCTTTCTGCCTACGATGCATTTTTGCATTGTATATACCTCCTATTGGTTATTGGTTGGCGGCTTTGCCGTCAACATTACCTTTGCAGACAAGCGTTCTTTGTTTTCACAAAGTCGCCGGAAAACCTGGATTTTCGGTTCTCCTAAATTTCAGTGGAAAACTTTGATTAAAGTTTTACTTCGATTTCTACGCCTGCAGGGAGCTCAAGACCTTTGAGAGCCTCTACTGTTTTCTGAGTAGGTCTCAGTACGTCAATGAGTCTTTTGTGTGTTCTCATCTCAAACTGCTCACGGGAATCTTTGTACTTATGAACAGCACGCAGAATGGTGATTACTTCTTTCTCGGTTGGGAGCGGAATAGGACCAGAAACTCTAGCGCCTGTTCTTGTTACTACCTCAACGATTTTTGCTGCAGAAGAGTCTACCAACTGATAATCGAAACCCTTCAGTCTGATTCTGATTTTTTCTTTGACTGCCACATCATCGCCTCCTTAAAGCATTTTCTTGAGTGGGACGACGTCTTTTGGCACTTCATCTTTCCAGTGGAAAACTGATTGCCAACACGCAGTGTTCTCACAATCGCATTGAACACGCTTCCGCGTGTTTCCTGACTTTCCAAATAAAAAATCGGGCAAACTGCATTACGCAGCTTTACCCGGGACTTTAGACAGTCATGGTTTAAAACCATTTGTCAACGATCGGAATTCCTTCCGTGTTATAAAGCCGCCCGGTTTTAAATCGGACATACTCGGCGGAAATTACCTATCTCTCAGGATAGCAACCTCCCGCTTCAACGCATATCTTGTGCAGTCACGCTTAATTATAATACAACACAAGGTGGTAAATTTCAAGAGTTTTTTTCAAAGTTTTTACAGAAATCTTCGATTCTAACATTTCGTGTATTTCAAAGTATTTTTAAGATAAATTCTGTGCAACTTTAACAACAAACTTCTTTTTCCCTGCTCAAGCACGGTTTTGTCATGATAAGGATGTCCCGTTTTTTCAAAAAAATACCGGGGATGCCGGAAACATTTCTGCTTCCGGCACAAACTTTCTTCCTATTTATATATTAGTTTTCCGGCTGCGCATCAACGCTGCACGCCTGCATCCAATTTGTCAGCAGGAAGTAGTCATCCTGTGGAAGAACATAATTCTGTACATCATTTTCTTCCGCAATCTGGATGAGCAGGTAGCTCTGCGCGATACCCGGCAGATAGCTCTGGCTATAAACCTTCAACTGGACCTGTTCCTCGCCGGTATAATCAAGATCCATGGTCAGAGCTGCAGCTCCTCGTCCAATCAGGGTTTCTTCCTTTGCGTTGTCCTCCACCTTCTGGGCATCTCCCAACAGATCCAGCAGATAGTACAGTGCGGTTGTTCCCTCATATTCTGTCTGGAGGTCAATGGAACTGCTTTCTTCTCCGCTTGTCACGGTAACCTTTTCTGGAGCTTCCAGCGAAAGGGTATCATTTTCCAGCGGTTCTTCCTGATCGACAATGTCAGTGCAGCTGTTATTAAGCACACCTACACAGCGCACACCGTCCAGAATCAGGTGACCATCCTGAGCTTTATCGAAGGTATAGCGGTAAACCGGTTCTCCGGCAAGCTCCTCGACATAATTTTCTGCGCTCAGTTCCACCTGTGTTCCGTCTGCTTTGGTATAAAGCAGCGGCTGGGTCTCGTCAACCCGTTCGGTCAGCAGCAGATCCACCGTCATGCTCACCTTGCTGTCGGTATATCCCACCAGCATCGGCCAGATAAAGCGCTCGGTCTTTTCGCCTTTATGTGCGAATACGCCTTCCCTTGCATAATAGTAGTAGTTTGGACACAAATCCTGGAAAGAAAGGGTTCTTCCCTCTCCAAACAGCTGGGAATAGACCGCTGTAACATCTTCCTGATAATAAATCTCCCGCAGATCACGACCCTCTTCCAGCTCATTCTGTAACAGCTTTGTCAGGACGTGGTTTGCATAGTTTTCTCCAACTGCTTCAATCCTGCCATCCACAACCTCCACTTCAAGGTCGATTGCAGGCGTTTTGTCCAGTGCAACCCGAAGCAGGCTGTTCATGCTGGCATGCTCAATGCCGTCAAACAGGTCGACCGGCTGGGTATCCGCTGTCACGTTCTGCACCTGCTCAATCAGCATCAGTGCGGTGTCATCCATCTCCATCAGATACTGGGATGGCAGGCTTTCTCTGTCCCAATCCTGATAATGTGCAACAAATACACCCTGACTTTCCATCTCGGTCGGGATTTTTTCGTTGCTGAGAGGTTCTTCCTGCTCCTCTTCTGTTTTTTCTTCCTGAGCAGTGGATTGTCCCACATTCAGCGATTGCTGGGTATCCTGCTCTTGTTTTTCAGAAGAACCGATGGTAAGACCACTGCATCCACTGAGCAAAAGAGTGATTGCCAGCGTCAGCGCCACCACCTGTTGTTTCTTGTTCATTTATATAAGCTCCTTTAAAATACAAATCCATCAATACATTCTTTTTTATTTTTATCATACCATGATTATCTCCCGCTTACAAGAAAACATCTGTAAATAATAAAAGGAAACCCCGATATTTCGGCTGTCGGGCGCATTTCCCGGTCGAAATATCGAGGTTTTTATCATTTGTTTTATTATGTGAGCTTATAAGACTTCGCTTTTTGAAAACATTTGCTCTCTTTGCAAAATCTGATCGCGGGAAGGAAATTCCTGTATCAGCTTAACCAAGAAGTCATCTTCACGCCTTTGCACAAGATACTCTGCATATTCATTGATGTTTTCCGCACTGTCAGTTTGAGAATAGATGTTGATGCTCAGCCGAAGTTCTACCTCCTCCGCTCCGGTTTTGGCCATTTCCTTCCGAGCACGCTTGCCGCAGACTTCCTGTAAAAACGACTCACTGCTCATCATCTCGCTCAGTTCCTCATACACTTCCCAGAAATCTTCTTGCTGCGCATCTTCTTTCATACGGCAGCTGGCCATCACGTTTCCGCTTTTGCCCTCGGTATAAAAGCGCAGCTTGTCGACCTTTTCATTCTGCACAGGAAGCTGTATTGCCGCCCAAACAGTACTTCTGCTCCAATAGGGCGGTACATCGGTGGGCAGGATGAGCGCCAGAAGATCTGTCCGGAATATCCACAACAAAATCACCGCCAGAATCAGGCAGACCCAGCGAATTATTTTCTTTTTTCTCTGCTGTTCCAGATGTTTCTTCATATAGACATCCATTTCATTAAGCTGCTGACTCATCCGCTGGTCTCCGTTTCATTAATATCCAACATCTACCATGCAATCTTATAACAATTCTGTTTGCCACTCTGAGGGGTAACGATGTAGCTGCGCTTTTGTTCTGTTCCAGAATCTAAAATTTCAATCAGTTCAATCTTAAGTTCTGTCCCGTCCATTTCCGGCAGATAGTAAAAGTAACCATCTTCATCTGTATATCCGCCAAAGTTTCCCATAATATTCCAAGTTTGGGTTTCCTCATTTTTTCGATAGGCTTTTATCAGTATTTCTGCCTTACCTTTACCATTAGACTGATCTAACACATGGATACGAACCCCGCTTTTTGCTTTTTTACCATATTCTGCTGGCAACCCATGCTTCCATACGAGTTGATAGACTCCATCTTTTTTCGGCAAATCTTTAATCTTAAACTCCTCTGTGATGATCTCTTCCCCATTCATAAATTCTGCAAAACATTGATAACTGTCCGAAGACAGGCACAGAGTAAGTTTTCCATCCAGGTCGGTAAAGCCGCTTCTCTTCTCACTTTCATAATCATAATAAGGTCTTGCAAGGTTTGTCTCGAAGTCATATATATGTAAATTAGGTACCGGTTTGTCGTGTTCATTTACAACCTGAATTGTATATGGAGACGGGAACTCAGTAATTTCCACCTCATTCTCTGGCAGTAAAATCCCATCTGCAAAACACGGTGCTCCCATTGCAAACACCATTACTGCTGTAAGCAAAACTCCTATCCATCTTTTCTTTGTCATAAAATCTCCTCCTCTTTGTTTTTTCTTTATCCTATCATTTTAGCCTGATATCGTCAACTGTAAAACTTCCTTTTCCGACATTCATCCTGTAAAATCATCCTTTTCCCCAAAATCTTCTCGATTCTTTCTCCCTTTTGCCCGAAGTACTCCATAAAACCTGGAACAAATCTCCTATCCTTAGTTTCAAGAAAATTAAAATATACTATATTGACTTTATATATTATATAAACTATAATATAGTCATAAAAATAAGATTGGAGGTAGGAAGATGGGATTTCAGCTGGGTTCGGTTTTGCTGGATGCCTGTGTGCTGGCGGTCGTGATGAAGGAAGATACCTATGGCTACAAGCTGACGCAGGAAGTCAAGCAGATCATGGATGTTTCGGAATCAACCCTTTACCCGGTGCTTCGCCGGCTGCAAAAGGACGGCTACCTCACCACCTACGATCAACCGTTTCAGGGGCGCAACCGCCGCTATTACTCGGTGACCCCGCAGGGCAGAGAGCAGTTTTTGCAGTTTTATGAGCAATGGAAGCATTTCCGCGGAAAAATAGACGATATTATGGACGGAGGTATGAATCGATGACCAGAGAGGAGTATATCAGGGAACTGCGCGCAAGAATCGCGCACCTGCCCAAAGAAGAACGCGAAGCCGCTATGAGCTACTACGTGGAATATCTGGAGGATGCCGCCGATAAAAGCATGGAAGAAATCATCATGGAGCTTGGTACCCCGCGCGATGTTGCAGAACGCATCATTGCCGACTGTGCACAATCCAAAAGAGAACAGAATTCGGAATCTGCCGGCTGTCTGGTCGGCCTGCTGGCTGCACTGACCAGTCCAATCTGGCTGCCGCTGCTGTTCGTGATCGGTCTGGTCGGATTTATCTTCCTGTTTGTTGCCTGCATCCTGATTTTTGTATTCGGTGTTCTGGCAGTCACCTTCGTTGGTGTCGGACTGTGGCTGATGTTTGTTTATCCACCAACCGGGCTGGTCATGGTGGGTGCGGGCCTTATCTGCGCTGCACTGATTATCCTGTGCGTCATGATGTTTGTCGGGGTCGGCTCCGCGGTCAAACTCATCAAAAACACCATTCATTCCCGTCGTCAACAGATATAAGGAGGGATTTCGATGAAAGTGTGGAAGAAAAATATGCTGATTGCAGCAGGCGGATTGCTTGCTGTCGGTGTCATCTTTTGTGGTATCGGTCTGGCGACCGGCGCCAAATCGGTAAACTATCACAATGGCAAAATCACTATCGGTGATAAGCTGATGGGAAGCACCTCCTTCTCCTCCCAAAACATTGCCGACATCCTTCCATTAAAGGAAAAACAGACCATTTCCCTTTCCGGTCAGAAAATCAGCTCGATCGACTGTGACGACGGTCTTCAGTCCGATGTCACCATCCAGCAGGGTAATGACTGGGAAATCAGCTATCAGCTGGCGATGCCGGAACGTTTTTCCTATCAGATTGACGACCAGGAATTAAAGCTGTCCTACAAACGGCCAGCTAATACCGGCACCGATCAGTCGGAGAACATCACCATCACCGTTCCAAAGGGTACCTCTCTTGAGGACGTCGACCTGAGTTCCTCGATGGGGGATCTGCTCATTCAGGATATCAGCTGCAAGGAGCTTCATCTGGACAGTTCTCTTGGCGATGTCAGCCTTAAGAATCTCTCTGCCGGAGAGCTGGATCTCAGCGGCAGCCTTGGCGACATCACGGCTCAAGGAATTACCGTTTCCGATAAGGTCTCTGTCGATGGCTCGATGGGAAACATCACCCTGGATGGAACGCTTCTCTGCGACATCGACATTTCTGGCGGTATGGGAGACAGCAAACTGATTCTGCATGGAGCATCTTTAGGCGACTATGACTATGATGTTGACTGCAGCATGGGTGATCTCCACATCGATGGAGCAGATGTCTCCTCGGAGATGATGGGCGGCAGCTATCAAAAGGATAACGGTCAGGACAGAGAAATCCATGCAAATGGCGGCATGGGTGATATTAAAATCCAATTTCAAAAATAGCACATAAAAAACGAGGCAGTAAAAACTGCCTCGTTTTTTTAATTAGAACTGTATTCTGCATACAATGACTTTTGCCGGTTTCTCTTCTTTATTTTGAATAGAAATCTTTCCTTCTCCGTCGACTACCGCAAGCTGCCAGTTATCAAATGGCTTTTCGTCCAGACAAACATTTCCTTCCGCCGCAAACACCAACATCATGGAATCATCGTTTTGCAGGCACAGGCTTTCCTGTGTTTGCAGGGTATGAACTTCGACCTCACCCTTTGTGCCCTCGCGGAGCATCAGATTAAAGTCGGTCGCTTTGCCTACGCTCACCGTATTCCAGCCGCCGTCAAAACGGTCCTGCTCATAGGGAGCAAGCACCTTTTCGCCATGTCCCTCATAAAACAGATGCAGGCTGCCTTTGAGCGGCAGGATCACCCGATCCACTCCAGGCAGGGAAGTAAATTCTGAGCGCTCACAGTCCACCGTTGCGCTGCTGATTCGAAACAGAAAGTTTCGCTTTGCGTACTCGCTGTTCTCCGGATAGATAAAAAGCTGGGTCGTCTTTCCTCCCGACCAGTTGGAAACTGGATAGTCTTCTTTTTGATACATCTTGATTTGCACCGCTACCACCGTCCTTTGCTTTCATTATACCGCAGACCGGTACGCGATTCCATCCCCATCCATCTATACGAACAAACAAAATTCGGGATATTCTATTCCACCGTTACCCTGGCATCGACATTTTCTACCCCGTTATTGTAAAACCGCACCTTGATTTTCCCTTTTGTAAACTCTGTGAGCGGCAGATACTGGGTCTGTTCGCTGCTTTGCAGGAAATATTCGGATTCAACTCCATTCTGGATCACCAGCACCCGCATCTGTTCCCCTTGCTCAAAATGCAGATCAACTGCCAGATGTTCTGTCTGCGGGTCGTTTAGCTCGAGGGTAGCGCTGGTGTGATAGTTCTCACTTGCCTTGTTGTACCGGAAGGTCCAGACATTGTCCCAGCTCTTCTCCACATTCATCATGACCCATCCGGTGTTCCAGTCGAGGTTGGTATCCATTCCGCCGCTATTCACCGCAAATAAAATCACGCCCATAAGACCTGCAATCATCACTGCCGCGCTCAGCAAGGTCGCCGTCAAAAAGCGCAGATTGCGTTTCTTTCTCTTTTGTTTGCGTGCAAAATCTCCGTAGAGCTCCTCTGCCGGAAGATCCTGCAAATATCCGCTGCCTTCTTTACAGACAGGGGCTTTCTGCCCGCAGTGCTCACAGTAGTTGGCGTTTTTGTTCACCATCCATCCGCAGAAGCGGCAGGGCAGGCGCTCCTCCCTGCGGGCAATCAGATAAATCAGTCCTCCCAAAATCGGTGAGGAAAGCAGGATGATGCACACCCACATCCAGCCACGCTCTCCATGTTCCTTTGCATCCAGATAAACCCATCCGGCAATCAGCAGCATGAAAATGAGCGCTGCCAGAATCAACAAAACGATACAAACAACCATTGCAGCCATCTTCTATCCTTCCTTTCCTTCTCTTTTAAAAATTGGAGCTGTAATCTCCACGCTGAGCTTTTCCCACAGTTCAAAATAGCGGATGCCCACTTGGGTCACTACCATTCCGCCAATCCCCCACAAAACTGCCAAAATCACTGCCAAAGACTGAATAATTGTAATCGGCACAAAGATGCAGACAACCGTCGCCATCAAAAGCAGAATCACACCGTTTAAGATGCCCGGCAGATAGCACAGGGAGATTCTCTTCATCTGCTTTCTTTTCTGCATCTCGATCTTCAGGAGGTTGTTCTGTGCAATCAGCTGTGCTTCCTGCTCTTTTCCATCTGGCTGCTGCATTGCCTGATAAAGCAAGTGTTCCAGCGCTTCTTCCTTTTCCCTAGATGCCATATCCTCGTTCCTCCATTTCTGTCTTTAGTTTCTGCCTTGCCCTTCGCAATCTGGTCTTGACCGTAGCCTGAGGCAGATGTTCGATTTTTGCAATCTCCTCGACCTTCATCCCAAAGGTGTACATCAGGATGATCGGTGTTTTATACTTTGGTTCCAGCCGTTCTACTGCGCGCCTTAGTTCCTCCTGCTGCATCTGCTCGAGCACCTGTGACTGTGTATCGGCGCTGTCCTGTATCTGCTCGTTTTCCTCCTGCATCCGCGAGATGCTGATGCTCGGCGCAATCCTTGCCCTGCGCCTGAGCTTTCGGCATTCATTTTTCCAGATGCCGTTTGCAATGCTGAACAGAAAGGCCCGCGGATTCTCCTCTTTCCGGATGGCAACCCGAAGTTCCATCAATTTTAAGAAGGTCTGCTGATACAGGTCCTGGGCGTCTTCGCTGCAAAAGGTCAGCTTCCGGCAAAACCGCATCACATCCATGCCAAACTGATCGATGAGCTGTGACACCATCTCCGTTTCCATCCTTCTTCCCTCCAATCCGTTTTTGCTTTCTGTCTGTATTTCGTCCCGACCGGAAAACAGGTTTCATATTTTTTAAAATTTTCTGTTTTGTCTCTTTCCTCTCAGGGCAAAACAAAAAGCTCCGTCCCCTTGCAAAAGAGGTACGGAGCTTTCCCGTAAAGCAAAATGAATCGATTACAGGTTATCCTACGGTAACAGGTTATCCAACAATAACAGGTTATCCTACGATAACCTTTCCTTCCGGCATGATCAGCTTTCTGCTGACACTCTGCTGTGCTGCAAGCGAAAGTCCAAACGATACCGGACCTACCCTGCCGATAAACATTGCCAGAATCAGAGCAACCTGTGAAATTTCCGAGGTAATTCCCGTCACACCTGCCGATACACCAACTGTCGCAAAAGCAGACATTGCTTCAAATACCGCGTCGATACCGGAAAAAGAGTTTTGCTCCAGTGGGCTCGTCGTCATCAGGATAATGGAGGTGACGCTGACCACCACGATACCCAAAAACAGAATGGCGATGGAACGATAAACCACATTTGCTGCAATGCGGCGTTTGAGGACGTAAGGTTCTTCCTTGCCGCGGATAATCGAAACAGCAGTCATGACGATGATCGCCATGGTGGTAACCTTGATACCGCCGCCGGTCGAACCCGGTGCCGCACCAATAAACATCAGCACGATGGAAAATACTTTGGTGACATCCCGCATGGAATACAGGTCAATCGAGTTAAAGCCTGCTGTACGCATGGTGACCGACTGCATGAATGCCGCGCCGATCTTTTCTTTGAGGTTCATCGGCTGCATGGTTGCCGGATTGTCCCACTCAAACAAAAGGAAGCATATTGCGCCGCTTACGATCAAAAAGATGGTAACCATCAAAACAATCTTGGTATGCAGCAGCAATGTTTTGGTCTTGCGGTATGCGATCAGGTCATTCCAGACGATAAAGCCCAGACCACCGATGATGATCAGTGCCATAATGGTAAACAGCACCAGATAGCTGTCGTTGAGGGTGGTCAGCGAGGTATACTCTCCCAAAAATCCCAGGATATCAAATCCCGCGTTGCAAAAGGCAGATACCGCCAGAAAAGCTGAAATCCAGAGTCCCTGCAAGCCATAACGTGGGACAAAATAAAGGGATAGCAGCACCGCCCCGATTGACTCCACCGTTAAGGTAAAGGTAATGATCATCCGCAGCAGGTGCGGAACATCCCCGAAGCTGGTGGAGTTGATCGACTCGGACGCAAGGCGCATACCGCGCAGTCCCAGTTTTCTTCCCACCACCAGGTTAAAGAAGGAGGTAAAGGTCACCAGACCCAGACCTCCGATCTGAATGAGCATCATCAGAATCCCCTGGCCAAATGCGTTCCAGTGGGTGTAGGTATCAAACAAAATCAAGCCCGTTACACAGGTCGCGCTTGCTGCTGTAAACACACAACTGAGCAGTGGTGTAAACTCACCGCTCTTTGAGGAAATCGGCAGCCACAGCAGGATTGCTCCAATCACAATCACCGCTGCAAAACTTTCTGAAATCATGCGGGCCGGATTAATGCTTGCCCGCTTTTTGGCTGAATTCATAAAAAAATGTTCTCCCTTCTGTTTCATTCCCTGAAAGGTCCTCTATCGAAGGCGTTTTCCCGCCACCAAAATCAGGTTTTTATCATTTTTAAAGGTAACCATGTGGTAAGCCTTGCGGATATCGGTCCAGATAATGCGGCTGATCTCCTCTTCCTGCATCTTAAATTCCACGCTCTGCGCTTCTCCCAGAAAATAAACAACCTGTTTTCGTACATTCGGCTTTGGAAAATACTCCACCGCCTGACGAAATCCATCCTGAATCGAAATATCCAGTCCTGTTTCCTCTTTGACTTCCCGCAATGCTGTCTGCATCTCGGTTTCGGTCCCTTCCACATGTCCTTTTGGAAAGGACCAGTGTCCTCCATAGCGATTTTTTATGAGCAGAAGATCTATCTGATTTTGTGTCTTGCGATAAACAATGGCTCCACAGGATTTCTCAAACTTCATCTTGTCCCTCCTGTTCTGCGTTAATATAATCTTTACATGACAACTACTATATCACGTTTTGTCCTGATAGAAAAGGGGGTAATCGTTTTTTCAGCTTCTTTTGTTCATATAAATTATGTAGCATCCTTTTTAAATGGCTGCCCATTCCTTTCTGTATTGACAAAATTCCTTGAGAATAGTAAACTAGTAGAGCTATCTGTTATATCATCTGCCCCCATAGTTAAATGGATATAATAAACCCCTCCTAAGGGTTAGTTACAGGTTCGATTCCTGTTGGGGGTGCCAAAACATCCGGTCTGAAAAAGCCGGATGTTTTTTTATTGCTGACAGTGAACTTTTCTTCCCTTGGTGCTAAAAAAGTGTCTTCTTGTAAACCATCCTGTTTGACGGTATAATGAATTAGCAATTGCATACAGCAAGATAAAAATGGAGGGATTTTTTTGAAACACAGTAAAACCATCAAGCTCACCTTATCCGCCATGTTTCTGGCGCTGGGATTTGTTCTTCCCTTTTTCACCGGCCAGATTCCTCAGATTGGCAACATGCTGCTTCCCATGCATCTGCCTGTCCTGCTCTGCGGACTGATCTGCGGCTGGCAGTATGGTCTTGTGATCGGGCTTTGTCTGCCGCTTGTGCGCAGCATGATTTTTGGTATGCCGCCTATCTTCCCGACCGGTATCGCTATGACCTTTGAACTTGCCGCCTATGGCCTGATCGTTGGTCTTGTCTATCAGGCTGCCCGCCAGAAAAATACACTCTCTGTCTATCGGGCACTGATTATTGCCATGATCGGCGGCCGCATCATCTGGGGCATCGTACGCGTGCTGCTCACCGGTGTGGGTTCACAGGCTTTCACCTGGCATCTGTTTTTGGAAGGTGCACTCCTCACCGCTATTCCCGGCATCATTCTCCAGCTGATTCTCATTCCGGTACTGATGGCAGCGCTCACCCGCAGCGGACTGCTCCCACTGGAGAAAGCACAGACTGTGAAAGGTTAACGTATGGAACAGACTGTTTTTACCATCCTGCAAAAGATTCACAAACTGCAGAAAGGTCAAGCCCCTCTGGTCATCGCAATCGACGGCAGATGCGGAGCTGGAAAGACCACACTAGCCCAAAATCTTTCTCAGGAGCTTTCTTGTTCGGTCATCCATCTGGACCATTTTTTCCTGCGTCCACAGCAGCGCACCCCGGAACGTTTAAAACAGGCCGGTGGAAATTTTGACCGGGAACGCTTTCTTTCGGAGGTCATTCCCTTCCTGCGGCAAAATCAGCCATTTTCCTATCGCCCATTTGACTGCAAAACACAAACCTTGTCCGAACCGGTCATGGTCAAACCTGACAATCTTGTCATTGTCGAAGGGTCCTATTGCTGTCATCCGTCCCTTTTCCCGTTTTATGATCTGACCATCTTTCTGGATGTCTGCCCACAAGAACAGATCCGGCGCATCACCTGCCGCAACGGGGAAAAGATGGCACAGATTTTCCAGACACGATGGATTCCGATGGAGGAGGCGTATTTTTCTGCCTTTTCCATCCCGCAAAAGTGTGATCTTTTCTTTTCGAAATATCCTCAATAAAAGCAAAAAGCACCACTTTCGTGGTGCTTTTTGTGCTTATAAATCTGAAAAAACTATTCTATCTCTTGCCCATTTCATCCGTCATCTACTACTGAATATCAATCCAAATTCCAGTATCTCTCATTTCCGAATTTGGAACACTTCTATAAAACCTCTGCGCCTCGTCATTGGATGCCGTTAATGCAATCAATGTCTCTATATTCTGACTTTTTAATCGTTGTATCAATTCAGAAAGCATTCTTTGTGCCACACCAGAATGTCGATAGCTCTTGATCACACAGATCCAATCCAAATATGCTTTTTTTGATCCGTCAAAATGGCTGGCAATGATAGACGAATCTATTCTGCCAACTACTTTATCATCCACATATGCTAATAAGGATAACGAGTGATCAAACGCAGGGTCATCAAAACTCTTTTTGACAGAATCGATGTACTTTTCATCAATTTCCCAGCCCCAAAAATCTTCTTCTTTCCGAAGGCGAGCCTCAAAATCGAGTACATCCTGTATCAATTCTTTTGTATAAACTCTTACTTCTATTTCCATATTGAAATGCTCCTCAAATTTTATTGCTTACCTTCAACACTTCTTCTCTATTTCCAGCAGCCGTTTGCAGCTGACGTCGATTCCGATTGCTCCCAGTGGTGCGGTAATCAGGATTGCAACTACCGCTACCGAAAGGACCATCTGACCACAGGCAAGCCCCATTGCCAGCGGCACCGAGCCCATTGCTGCCTGTACTGTCGCCTTTGGCAGATAGGCAATCACGCAGAACAGACGTTCCTTCCAGCTGAGTTTGGTCGCTGCCACACACAGCAGCACGCCCACTGAGCGGAAAATAAGCGAAAGAAAGATCAGTCCCACTGCAGCAAGTCCTGCATCCAAGGTATAGCGGATATCCACCGCAGCACCTACCAGAACAAACAGGATGACCTCCGCCGCAATCCAAAGCTTGCCAAACTTTTCCGAAAGGCGCTTTGTGACAAATTCCGGTGATTTTATCTTGACCACACATGCCATGCTTACTACCCCAAGCAAGCCGGAAACTGCCACGATGTCTTCAAGCCAGCTTTCCACTACCATCAGCAGGAAGGACACGCCCAGAATCACGATCACCTTCATGCTGTTGCGGATATATCGCTTATTGCGATATGCTGCTTCGAAAAACAGATTGAGCAAAAATCCAACCAAAGCACCCAGTGCAATACCCAGCAGGATAGAAACTGGGATATTCACAAAGTCCATCCAGTTTACCGTTCCAGTTCCGTTTTGTGCCATCCCTGCAAAGGTGGTAAACAGCACAATTACAAAAATATCATCGCAGGAAGCGCCCGCCATAATCATCTGCGGGATGCTCTTATTGGTTCCAATTCCGTTTTCCATCATCGAAACCATGCGGGGAACCACCACTGCCGGCGACACCGCAGCAAGCACCGCACCCATCACAGCACCTTCCAGCGGACTGAGCCCCAAAAGCAGCGGAGCAAACAGGAAATATCCCAGAATCTCAAAGCTTGCCGGCACACAGGATATCATGACGGCGGGACGTCCGACCTTCTTCAAGTCAGCAAGATTGAGCGACAGTCCCGCCTTGAGCAGGATGATGATGAGCGCCATCTGTCTTAAATCTGCCGAAATGGAAAGGATGGACGGGTCGAGCAGGTTGAGCACATACGGTCCTAACAGAATTCCGGTAAACAGCATACCGATGATGCGCGGCAGGTGCAGTCTTTGGCAGATTCCGGCAAGGGCAAGCCCCACCAGAAAGATCAGTGCCAGGGATGTTAACATAAAAAATTCCTCCTTAAAACAGGGCGCAAAAAAAGCTGATGTTTTCTGCGACCAATCAATCACAGAAGTCATCAGCTTAAAATTCAAGCGGTTTTGGACACTTTTTGGATGCGTCCAGGGGAGAACTTCATTCCCGAAGGTATTTTAACACATATCATCTGTTTTTGCAAGCAGGCTGTTTGGAGTATAATTCCAAATGTTATTTGTCTTTAACTTACTTTCAGCAAATCTGTTTTTTTTTGCAGGGAGCTCCCCTCTCGACACCTCCAATGGTATACGAAACTTTCATAGTAAACGAGGGGGAACGTCACGGAGTGACTGTGGGGGAGACTTCCCCCCGAGGAGATATCAAAGAGGATACTTCCTCTTTGATACGCTTTTGGATACTTTTCTCGTAAAAGAAAAGTATCCGCAGGGGTGGGCTGCGTAAGCCCACAGGGAAACTTTTGTTTTTTGCAAAAGTGTCACCTTTCCTCCAAGTGGTAAATGCAATTACCTGAGCAAACGCTGCGTCTCCGATCCACTCCCACACTCCTATAAAATCGCCAGATTCTCTACAATCTCCTCTACCGTACTGCTGATGATTCCTTCGTTTTGAATCACCACATCCGCTACCGAAAGATACTTCTCCCGTCGCGCGTTGAAAATCTCTTCCAGCCCCTCTTTGGTGTTGTTTCGCACCAATGGACGGTCGCTTGTCTGAATTCTGCGGTAACAGGTCTCAAAGGAGCAGTCCAGAAATACAATCGCTTCAAAGCCGCCGCCGTTTTCTCTCAAAGCCTTAACTGTCTCCGGCTGCATCAAAAAGCCGCCGCCAGTGGAAATTACGGTATTTCTGCGCCGCCCTAAGCTGGCTGCGGTCTGCACCTCCATCTGACGGAATGCCGCTTCCCCATCCTGGGCAAAAATTTCGGGAATCTTTCGTCCCTCCCGCTTTTCGATCATCGCGTCGGTGTCCAGAAATTCCCACTTGAGCCGAAAGGACAGTGCCTGTCCGACACTGGTCTTGCCGCATCCCATAAATCCGCACAGCAAGATGCGCTGTACTCCTTTTTTAACCATCGGTTTTGCCATGGTTTTCCTCCCCACTTTTACAGAAGATTCTGCATCGCCTTGATCACCCTTGATACCTGCTCAAAGGTAAATTTCTTTCCAAACCAGATTTCCTGCGCCGCTACTGCCTGCCAAACCAGCATTCCCATTCCGCCGATGGTCTTGCAGCCGGCTTTGTTTGCCTGCTTCATCAGCAGAGTCTCCTTTGGGTTATAGATGCAGTCAAACACGGTATCGACACAGGATAAAAATTCTTCCTTCACCGGTGAAGCCTCTGTCTTTGGATACATACCCACCGGGGTAGCGTTAATCAAAAGCTGGAATCTGCCGGTATCGCCCTGACCCAGTGTATCGATATCTGCAACGCTTACCTTTGCCCCGGAAATATCATGGATATGTTCTGCAAGCTCCTGCGCCTCTTTCATGCTCTTCTGGCGCACTGCGATCACAACCTCACAGCCGCGCAGCGCACACTCGGTTGCAAACATTCTGCCAACGCCGCCGGCACCCAGCAGGCAGACCCTGCCCGACAGAGAAACTCCGTTTTGCTCCATGGTCTTGACAAATCCCACACAGTCGGTGTTAAAACCCGTTTTGGTTTTGCCAGACAGCCCGTTTTTGATCGAAACGGTATTGACCGCCCCGTGATTTTTTGCGCTCTGGTCTAACTCATCCAGAGAATCCATGATCCGCACCTTATAAGGGATGGTGATGTTAAATCCATCCAGAGAAAAAAGCTCTGCTTTTTTCTGGTCAAACTCTTCGGGAGAAATCTCAAAAACATGGTAGCTCAGTTCCTCGCCAAGTTCTTCCGCAAGCATTTTATGCAGCTGGGGCGAGAGGCTGTGTCCCAGCGGATATCCCAAAATCGCAAATTGTTTCATCGTTCTTTCATCCCTTTTCCAAAGTTTTTTATGCATTGCATATTGATAAAAATACTATATCACACTAAAGCGCTGATGACAAGATTTTGGGAAGAAACCCCCAAAACCAGCATGAATTGTTTGAACAGTTTTGAAAATCTGTCCGGATATGCCAAAATAGATATTGACATCATTCTCATTCCATGCTATAAAAAATAAGCTAGTATCTGTTATGCTGTTTTCATACAGAATACAACAGAGAGCATTTGTTTTTTCTTATTGCATCCGTTTTACAGTATTGATAGACACATTTTAAACGGAAACCCAATTTTGATCTGGAAGAAAGGAGGGAGAAGAATGGATATTTTTGAACAGGTAAAGAAGATTCTCTGCGACCAGCTCGACCTCGACGAAGAGCAGGTAACCGAAGATTCTGAAGTAATCGATGACCTGGGTGCTGACTCCCTTGATATTGTAGACCTGGTTATGACTCTGGAAGAAGAATTTGATACCGAAATTCCGGATGAAGACATCGAAAACCTCAGAACCGTTGGCGATATCGTCAAATACATTGAGGAGCGCTCTGCTGAATAATCACTTCCAGCGGGGAAATCCCCCAAAAACATGTGTTTTAGGACCGGTTTTCCGGTCCTTTTTTCATGCCCAAAATGGGCCATATCCCGTCTGTCTCCGCGATTCCCAGCCTTTGCCTAAAATCTTCTTGCTTCCCCTTTTAAAATATGGCGGATTCACCCAAAAATGCCGTCATCAGGTCTTTTCTATTGAATTTCAGTGGGGAAGGTAATATAATAAAATGAGATTCTTTTACGCAGGCAAAATCCCCTTTGCGGATCAAATAAAGGAGGACAATATTTCATGGCAAACAACAAAAAAATGGTCGAAGACATCACTTCGATGGAAGTCGACTTTGCAAAATGGTATACCGATATCGTAAAAAAAGCAGAACTGTGTGACTACTCTTCTGTTAAAGGCTGCATGATCGTTCGCCCATACGGCTATGCGATCTGGGAAAACATCCAGCACATTCTGGACGCTGAGTTCAAAAAGACCGGACATCAGAACGTGGCTATGCCGCTGTTCATTCCGGAAAGCCTGCTCCAGAAGGAAAAAGACCATGTAGAAGGTTTTGCTCCAGAAGTTGCATGGGTTACCTACGGCGGCTCCGAAGAGCTGGAAGAACGTCTGTGCGTTCGTCCAACCTCCGAGACCCTGTTCTGCGACCACTACAAAAACATCATCAAATCTTACCGTGACCTGCCAAAACTGTACAACCAGTGGTGCAGCGTTGTTCGTTGGGAAAAAACCACCCGTCCATTCCTGCGCACCCGTGAGTTCCTCTGGCAGGAAGGCCACACCATGCATGAAACTGCTCAGGAGGCTATCGACGAGACCGAGATGATCCTGAACATCTATGCCGATTTCTGTGAGAAACAGCTTGCTATGCCGGTTGTTCGCGGCAAAAAGACCGATTCCGAAAAATTCTCCGGTGCTGAGGCTACCTACACCATCGAAGCAATGATGCACGACGGCAAGAGCCTTCAGGCAGGTACTTCCCACTACTTTGGCGATCACTTTGCAAAAGCATTCGAGATTGAGTTCCAGAACCGTGAAAACAAACCACAGACCCCACACCAGACATCCTGGGGCGTTTCCACCCGTCTCATCGGTGGTATCATCATGACCCACGGCGATGACAACGGCCTTGTTCTGCCGCCTGCAATCGCTCCAATCCAGGTAGTTGTTATCCCGGTTGCTCAGCATAAGGAAGGCGTTATCGAAAAGGCTCAGGAAGTCAAAGAACGTCTTGCAAAACAGTTCCGCACCGACATTGACATCTCCGACAACTCCCCAGGCTGGAAGTTTGCTCAGTACGAGATGAAAGGTGTTCCGCTGCGTCTGGAGATCGGTCCAAAGGATATCGAACAGAACCAGTGCGTCATCGTTCGCCGCGACAACCGAGAAAAGACCTTTGTTTCTCTGGATGAACTGGAAAGCAAAGTAACCGAGCTGCTGCAGGCTGTTCATGACGGCATGTACGAAAAAGCACTCCAGAACCGTGAGAACCGCACCTGGGCTGCACTGAATCTGGATGAACTGATTCAGATTGCAAACGAAAAATCCGGCTTCATCAAAGCAATGTGGTGCGGAGACGCAGAATGCGAAGCAAAACTCAAAGAGGTTGCTGGTGTATCCTCCCGCTGCATGCCATTTGCACAGGAACACCTGTCTGACACCTGTGTTTGCTGCGGCAAGCCTGCAAAATCCATGGTAATCTGGGGCAAAGCATATTAATCAGGCTGTACTTTCTGAGAAAGTACCAAAGCAGTTCGCCTACGGCGCAAAGACAGGCAGTTGAAGCAAAAAAGTTTCGACAGAGCGAAACTGAAGTTTTTGGTTGAGCTTTTTGAAAAAAGCTCACAGATTCCAAAGACAGCGTCTTTGGTCGCACTCCGCAGAGTGCGACATCCTTTATCGTCAGGCGCCTTTGCGGGTGAAGGGACGGAGCTTTGCTCGGTTGCCAAAGGCAATTTTGCCTAATCCTTTATGGGCAAAAAGAGCAAACTCCAGACTGAAAACTTGTTTTCAATCTGCTTTTCAGTAAGAGAAAAGCCCCCTTGAGAAACAAACAGTAATATACTTTCCAAAAAACCTCCTAGTGGGAGGTTTTTTTGCTGTCTGTGCAGTGTTGACCAGTCACAGATGTACAATATCTTGATAAAGAATAATTAGAACAAGAATCAGCACAAATCGAACGAGAGTTTCTGCCGTCAAAAATTATCCACCGGATAATTTTTGAGTTTACACTCTACTAACAATCGGCTCTCGAGAACCTTTTCTCTTGCAAAAAGGTTCTCGAGCTCTCCCAAGGAGCGCCTGACGATATGAGTTGAACAAGTTCAACTCGAATTTTCACTTGTTGCGGCGAGCGCCAAAGGGCTTTGCCCTTTTGAAACCCACCACCTTTTGAAAAAGGTGGACGAAAACTTTTTTATTTTCTTCCCACAAAAATCCAGAAATGAAACGAAAGAATGATCAAATCCCCCAAAGAATTAGTTTTATCTTAACATTTCCGCTAAAAATGTGTGGTATACTGAAAACCAGAAAAGCAACAAAGACTTGTCTTGTTTCGACGATATTCTTTCTTATTTTCTCCCCTGGAGGATTGTTTATGACTCGTTATTACAAAGTTCCTTCGGACCCATCCTCCTATCGTCCGGATGATCCGAACTCCTACACCTATGTGGATGGCTACGGCTTTACTCCGCCGCCGCCCATCCTCACCGAACGCCGCCTTCTCCAGCGGTATTCCAACGGGCTTGGGTTTTCCATCCTGTTGTATTTCATTCTGACCGCGTTTGTCCCCTTCCTGATTTTGTGGGGATGCGCCGTCTTCCGTCCTGCAATCCGTATCTATGGCAATCAGGTGCTGGCATCCTCCAGCATCATTCAGCTGGTCAACCTCCTCTCTTCGGTGATCTGCCTGTTCCTGCCATTCTTCCTGTTCGTGCTGCTCTCGCACGTTCCGCTGCGGATTGCTTTCCCGCTTCGCCGTTTTTCGTCCTCGCTGTGTGTTCCATGCATCTTTGTTTCGCTGGCTGTCAGCGTGGTCGGTGTGGTTTCCTCCTCTTTGCTTGGAAACCTTCTCTCGCTGTTCTCTCTTACGCCGCACACCAGTCTCTATCTGCCGGAAGAAACCGGTGCCCGGGTCCTGTTTGGCCTCCAGCTCTGTCTGATTGCTCCACTGGTAGAAGAATTTGTGTTCCGCGGCATGATCTTCCAGTCGATGCGCCGCTTTGGTGACAGCTTTGCGCTCATCCTGTCCGCAATTTTGTTTGCGATGTTCCACGGCAATCTGGTACAGGCACCAAACGCCTTTTTGATGGGACTGGTCATCGGTTACTTCGTGCTTTACTCCGGTTCTTTGTGGGTGGGCGTGATTATCCACATGGTAAACAACATCCTCAGCTTTGCGATGGATCTGATTGGCACCGTCCTTCCCGCTGAATATCAGGCGGTGTTCACCCTGTGCATCTTCGCCTTCTATCTGATTTCCGGTCTGGCAGCGCTTCTCCTGCTGGTACGAAAATACCCTAACATGTTCATGTTTATCCGTTCCACCACCCTTTCGACCGAACGAATCAAATACCGCGTTGCCTTTTCCTCGGTGACCATGGTATTTGCACTGATCCTGCTTTCTGCAATCATCGTTCAGAACATGATTGCCTAATCTTTCAAAATCGGTGGTGAAACTATGCAGCAGTCCATTCCATCCTATCAGCAGCGCGATGCACATTGGATGCATCAGGCGCTGCTGGAAGCAAAAAAAGCCGCAGCTCTGGGAGAGATTCCGGTCGGAGCGGTCATTGTGCGGGATGAGCAGGTCATTGCCCGTGCCCACAACCGCCGGGAGCTGGATCAGGACGCGATGGCGCACGCCGAGGTGCTGTGCATCCAACAGGCCTGCCGTGTGTTAAACAGCTGGCGGCTGAGCGGATGCACCCTCTATGTCACGCTGGAGCCCTGCCCGATGTGCAGCGGTGCAATCATCAACTCCCGCCTGGATCGGGTGGTATACGGCGCCAAGGACGACAAGGCGGGCTGTGCCGGTTCGGTGGCAGACCTTTTCGTGATGCCGTTTAACCATACGCCTGTTATCCGCTCGGGCATCCTGGAAGAGGAATGTGCCGCGGTACTCAGTGAATTTTTTGAAACTCTCCGTAAAAAGCCGGAAGATTTTGAGCAGAACTAAAGCTTAAAATCCCGGCTTTTTTTGTTTTAAAAATGCCGATTTCAGGCCCTTTTTGCGCAGTGCCAAATTTTTAGCGCAAAATACGCCTTTCTTCACTTCAATTCAACAGAAATCCACATGATGGATTGTTGAAAACTTTGTTGAAACTGTTAAAACTATGATATTTTACTTTCATTTTACATTTGGTAATCAACTTTCAACTCTTTCAACCACCTGTTTGTGGAAATATGTGGATGTTTTTTTCCGACAACAGTTTATCTTTTTTCCTTGCAGTCAATAGCACGAAATAGTATAATAGAACCATGAGAAATACGCAAAAATCCGTTGATTTCTGTACGAAAGAGGTGACAAACGTGGCGCGTGCCGTAGTGTGTATTACTCCCCCCTTCGGAAAGATCAAACCGCTTTCCGACCTGGTGGTTTTTTCGGATGTAAAATCCTATATTCCCGAATGGGACACTCCCGATTATCTCAATGCCTGCCGCAAGTATGCGATGAAAAACAACGTCTACCTGGTTCCAAGCCGCTTTGTAGTCAACAATATTCTTTATCTGTGTTTGTTCTCTCCCAAAGGCGAGGTTCTGGGCATCCAGGGCGCTACTCACCGCAACCTGTACAATCAGGCGGAGCTTTCCCAATATGACAAAATCGAACCGATCCAGACCCCGATTGGAAACATCTTTCTGTGTGTGGATGTGGACATCTATCATCCGCAGGTGCTGCGCATCGCCCGCATGAAGGGCGCACAGATCGTGATTGCTTCCCAGTTTATCGACTCCTATCAGCTCAGCCGCCACATGCTGACTACCGGCATCTGGAACGCCGCACAGTCAAACGGCGTCTATGTTGTGGGCTGCTGCAACTGTTTTTCTGCGGTCGCTGCTCCCTGCTGTCTGACACAGGACGAAAGCGGCTATCTGGTTCCACCGGCAAGCTCCCATTCGCTGTTTGCAAAGTTATACCTCAATAAGCTCAATAAGAGCGAATTTGGCGGCAACCTGCCGGACAAGCTGGATCTGCGCATCTATGAGAAAGGAGGGATTTCCTGATGAACTTAAAACACATGGCTGCTGCAAAGCTTCTCTGCTCCAACTGGAGCAGCACAAAGCTGGATCATCTGCTGGAACAGACCGACATCAGGATGTCCCGTGCGCTGGATTATGTCATGCCAAACAATATCAAGGTATCCTGCGTTCAGCTTTCCCTCAAGGCAGAGCTGCCGTTTAAGGACTGCATGGAACTGATTTTGGCAAACGTCAACACCGCCGTTGCAGACGGAACCCAGCTGATCGTATTTCCAGAGTATATCGGACTGCTTCCGATTTTAAGCTCTCCTTCCATCTTTGATCTGTGCTACCAGTTCTCGGAGGACCTGATCAATCAGGACCGGGAAGCTGTGGAAGAAGTCCTGCATTTTTACAGCAAATATCTTGCCCAGCCGCTGCTGGAAAGTTATCTTCACTTTTTCTCGCTGCTTGCCATCAAAACCTCGGTATACATTCTGGCAGGCAGCATGATTGTCAAGACCCGCGAGGGCTTTGTCAATCGCTCCTTCCTGTTTGACCCAGACGGCAATGTGGTGCTGCATCAGGACAAGCTGCACCTCTCCCCTGCCGAAAAATTCTGCGGTCTGATTGCTGGCAAGAGCATCTCGGTCGCGCAGACCAAGCTCTGCCGCATGGCAATTCTGACCGGTATGGATCAGCGCGTCTATGAAGCGGCAAATGCTGCCCACCTGATGGGTGCACAGCTTCTGCTCTGCCCTTCCGCTTTTTGCGAAAGCAACAGCAGCGAGTACTTCCAAAGCTGCTCCTTCATGCGCTGTCAGGAACAGCCGGTATTCGCTATCTCCTCCTGGCTGACCGGTGACTTCATGGATCTGCCGTTCCGCGCAATCAGCGGCATCTATGCGCCATTTTCTGCAAGCAAGATGGGCAACGGCATCATCATGCAGACCGAACGTCCGACCGCAAATGCCTGCCTGACCGCCCGCATCGATTTAGAGCGGCTGAGCCAGGACCCTGACCTGTACATTTCGGACATCAACCCGATTATTGAGGAAATGGCACGCAAGGAATATGCGCTTGCACGCCAGACCAAGCCATCAGGCGCCGAGGACAACGCGGATATGGAAGAAGAGGAAGCAAACTCCTATGGAGCTATCCTTTCGGATGAAGGCTTCTCTGAGGAACAGCAGGCTTCCGAGAATCCAGAAACCCCGAGCAATGCCGGTCTTTCCGAAATCGAGGACATCCTGCAATCCGAGCCCTCCGAAGAGTCTCCTGCTCCGGCAAAATCTCGTTCCGGCTCCGATATTCCACCTGCCATCCAATTCCCAGGCAGATAACCACTAGACGGATCACCATCAGGCGGATAACGACAGTTATCCGCCTTCTATTCTATTGAAAGAAGGAAAAAACCTATGCATCCTTTTCTCTCTCTGGCTGTTCTTGGAATCAGCGCGGGTGCTGTCAGCATCCTGCCCTCCTTCCAGAAACATCCTCTGCAAAGCAAATTTTCCCGCCGCACCTTTGCGCACCGCGGGTTGTTTGACCATCTTTCCCGTCCGGAAAACTCCCTTGCAGCTTTCGGTGCTGCGGTCGAGCACGGCTACGGCATCGAACTGGACCTGCAGATGACCGCTGACGGAAAGATTGTCGTGTTCCATGACGAGAGCTTACAGCGGATGTGCTCTACCCCGCTGAAAATCGAGCAGAGCACCTTTGCTGAGCTGCAAAAGCATCCGCTGCTAAACTCCGACCAAACCATCCCGCTCTTTTCTGAGGTACTCCAGCTGGTGGATGGAAAGGTTCCGTTGATCGTTGAGATCAAATCCACCGAACACTATGAACCGCTCTGCCTGAAGGTGTACGACCTGCTGCGCCGCTATCCCGGCGACTACTGCGTGGAATCGATGAACCCTATGATTATGGGCTGGTTTGCAAAAAATGCACCACAGGTGATGCGCGGTCAGCTTGCTACCCGCTTCCGCGAAAAATCCGCGGCGATGGTTCCGGCAGCAGCGCTGAGCAACATGATGTTCAACTTCCTGTCCAAGCCAAACTTTATCGCCTACGATCATAAATACGCCGACAGCAATCATGTCTTTCAGCTACTCAAGAGCCTCGGTGCCATGACAGTCGGCTGGACCATCCGCGAGCAGGACTATCAGGATGCCATCGGAAAATATGACGCCATCATCTTCGAGGGCTTTTTGCCTCCGGTCCGGTATTAATTTTTAAGGTCCTGCAAATTTTCCACAACTTAACATGGAAACTGTGAAAAAGAGGAGACTGTAAAAAATCTCCTCTTTTTTTCTTTTCCATATTGACAAGTATCTTTGTCAATGCTATACTAAAGCCAAGATAAATGACAAGGATATATGTCATTTTGAAATAGATTCTTGTCAAAACGAAAGGAGATGCGACATGCCGTTAATCAACCATCTCAAGGAATATCGGGCGAGATTCCACCTGAGCCAAACCGATCTGGGGAATCTGGTCGGTGTTTCCCGCCAGACGATCAGCCTGATTGAGCGCGGGGACTACAATCCTTCCGTCACACTTGCCTTAAAGATTGCAAAGGTGCTGGAAGCGACGGTGGAAGAATTATTCTCTTATCTGGAAGAACAATAGATCAATTCATTTTGAAGGAGGGTTCTCTATGAAAAAACATCCTGTTATCAAGTATATCCTGATTTTGATTATCTCCGGTTCGTGCGGCGCGCTGGCTTCTAGGATTTTTATGAATTTTGAGGACGGCGTTGTCGGTGCAATCAAAAATTTCAGCGAGTGGTTCGGCTCGATGACACCGGCGCTTCATATCAGCATCTGTCTTTTCCTGTCGCTGATGTCGGTTTATTCCATTCATAAGCTCAAAAAGCTGCTGAACAGCATCACGCCGGAAAATGAGGACGAAATCTACGATCAGATTGAAAATCAATCCAATCCCGGCATGATGTGCAGTGTGCTGTGCACCATCTCGAACTTTTTCTTCCTCGGTGCATCCACTGCTTATCTGATCCCGAAAAATATCCTCATCAGTGCGGTTGCAACCATCGTTTTTCTGTCCATCAACACCTGGGTGGAAGTAAGCCAGGTCAACCTCATCAAAAAGATCAACCCGAAATTTAAAAACACCGATCCGATGTCGATGCGTTTTATGAAGGACTGGGAAAAGGAAAGCGACGAGGCAGAGACCTTTGAGATGTATCGTGCTGGTTACCAGAGCTACAAGAGCCTGCGATATGCGTTTCTTATCGCATTTGCTCTGTGCTGCATGATCCAGATTTTTTATCCGATTGGTTTGGCTCCATTTATTCTGATTGCGATTTTCTGGGGTGTTCATAGCCTGAGCTACCTCAGTGCTTGTGGAAAACAAAAGAAATCCTAAAACAAAAGTTTTTGCACGAGCTTTTTACAAAAAGCTCGCGGATTCTAAAGGCAGAGCCTTTGGTCGCACTCCGCAGAGTGCGAAACTCTTTATCCGTGAAAGCGCATTTTTGAAAGTGTGAAAACTTTTTGCAAGAGAAAAAGTTTTCACAAACTACCGGATTCAACAGGCTGCCCCCGAAAAATTCCCAGTGGGAAGTTTTCGGCAGTACCAACTTGGAGCCGAACACTGTTCACCCTTGGCGCCAAGATAGATTATTTCATCAAAACAAAAACACGATATAAAAAACGATAGAGATGAATCAGTTTCAATCTCTATCGTTTTTCTTTTATATTCGAAATAAATTCCCAAAGGCAATGCCTTTGGCGCACTGACGTGCGGCAGTATCGAAACAGCTCTCTGCCCCTATCCATTTTTATTTTATTCTGAAGTGTCACAGGGGCGTTGCCCCCGTACCCCCACCACCTTTTGGAAAAAGTTGACAAAACTTTTGTTTTGTTCCAACGCAAAAAAAGAGACTCCCGAAAATTCGGGAGTCTCCTGACAACTAGGAAATGTAGCCAGCTGCTTTGAGGATCTCAACAGCTTTGTCATGGTTAGCTTCGGACATCATAACCAGAGGTCCGGTACAGCCCATGCCGCTTTCTGCGTAGATCTTAGCTTTCCACAGAGCCTGTACAGCGTCTTCCAGGTCCATAACCTCGATACCAGCAACGGAAGCGGTTACGATTTCCTTTGGTGGGCACTCTACTACTTCTTCGGAAGCTTCTTTCTTAACTGGTTTGCGAGCAGCAATAACTTTCTCCAGACCAGCTTTCTTAGCAGCAGCATATTCTTTTGCAGCAATTTCTCTGTAATTGCCTTTTACCAGCTGTGCAGCGTATTCCATAGCGTTAGCCAGAACTGGAGCACCGGAAGCACGGGATACGATCAGAACCAGTCTGTCGTAGCCTTCGCCGATACCAGGACCGTAGCCGTAGCCAACAGCCTCGTAGCTACCGCCTGTGCAGTAAGAAGACATCATCTTCATCAGGATGTTACCTGTCAGAGAGTCTGTTACCATAACGTCGCAAGCGCCAACGAGAAGGTCGTTACCTCTCATAACGCAGCCGCCGTCTGCACGGGAAGATTCTGCAAAGTGGATGTCGTAGCCGTTAGCCTGAAGTTCTTTCAGAGCGCCTTCGCACTGTCTAGCGCCGTCAACGTTCAGGATACCAACGGTTGGGTTTTTGATACCGCATGCTTTTGCAGTAATGATACCAGCGATTGTGTTGCGGATCATTGCTTCAATTCTTTCAGCAGCGGAAGTACCGGTTGTGTTAGCGATGAACATCTGTTTGCCTTTACCAGGAGTGATAACGCGGCCAACAGTGGAAACGCCGATTGGGAATGGATAATGCATGGTTACACAGCCATCGATGTCGCCGTTGTCCAGCATTTTTTCCATTTCTTTGTACATTTCGTCTTCATCAGAAACTTTAACGGTATTGAATTTTTCGTTTTCAGCAGTGCCGATGAGGGTAACATCAACACCTCTGTCAGCAGCCAGAACAGCAGCTTCAACAGAGTTTGCTTCGCCATGTTCGCTTCCCAGACCTGTTACAGCGATTCTTGGTCTAGCGCCAAAGGAGCCAGTTTCAAGACCAGTAGCAATGTCCATGAAAGTTTTGGCAATCATTTTTTCGATCTGTGCCATAATGATCTCCTCATTCCTTTCCGATTTTACAGACTTCGAATCTGCAAGATTATTCTTCTTCAGCAGCAGCCAGCAGGGAAGCAGCGAAATCTTTCATTGCTTTACCGATGAGGCCTTTGATGTGCTCTTCAGAAACTGCAGCTTCTTCTGTCTTACCGGAGTTCTTGGTGATCATTACAGAAACACCGTCGAACAGGTTGGTCATACGGCCGAGGAACAGAGAACCTTTACCGATGATCATAGCTCTGTTAACTTTGCCTTCGAGGATGTCGTCGCGGCAAACACCAACGTATGGAACGCCAGATGGAATGTGACCCTGTGTTGGAGCCCAACCAACCATACCGTGCTCAGCTGGGAAGGTAGCGAGATCTTTCTTTTCGAGATCGCCTCTCTTAACGCCCAGAGCAGCGATCATCTTGTAGTTAGCAAGCGGAACGTCGCCAGCGCCAGCAGGTTTGGTGATATCTGGGTTCTGCATTTCAGCAGAGTATTTGTCAACGTCAGTGATCTTCAGACCAGCAGCATCCAGAGGATTGGTTACCAGAGAAGAAATAACGTTCTGTGGAGCGGAACCGGTACCAACAGTGTGTTTACCAGTGTGCTCGGTGTCAACTTCTGGGTTAACGCCGTCGTTTTCGCTCAGAAGGATAGCGAAACCGCCGATCATATCTTCAAGGATTGGCAGACCTTTCTTAACATGGTCTTTACCGTTCATACCCAGTTTAGCGGTACAACCACCAGCAACTACAACAACGTTTTTGTGTGTGCCAGCTTTTACCAGGGAAGCAGCGTTGATGAATGCATGGGTAGGACCAGCACAGAAGCCACGAACGTCACAACCGGTTGCATTAACAAGACCTGCGATCTCTGCGGAAGCTTTTGCAAAGTTGCCGCCGCCACGCTGGTTCATATCACCACAAGCCTCTTCGCAGCAGTCGATAACGTAGTCGATATCTTCTTTGTTAACGCCTGTTACGCGGATCAGGTGCAGCAGGGACAGAACAGCGGATGCTTTGGAAACCATGTTCTCGAGCATTGTGTGAGCAGAGAGGTTTTCGTCAACGTCATGAGCTCTCTTTACGAAACCAACAGTTTTGCCAGCGAATACCAGTGGCTCAGCATGTTCTTCGCTTACAAAGTGCTCAACTTCGGAAGCGTCAACACCTTCATGGATTCTTGCAACGATGGAATCATCGATTACTGGGTTAGCAGCAAATTTTTCTCTTGTTGCAGCTACGAAGCTCTTTTCCAGCATAACCAGTTCGAAAACGTCTACGCACTGCATCAGCATGTAGAATTCGTCTTCTGGCATGATTTCGCCGTATTTACCAGTTCTCTGGTTCATACCTTCAACTGTGGTGTCAACCCATGGCTGATCGTATTTAGCCAGTTCATCTGGATGCATGTTGCCGATGTAAGTCTGGTTTGGCAGGTAAGCCAGAGCCTGTTCGTATGTTCTGATGTGGTTTGGCAGTTCTTTGAGGTACTCAGAACCTGGGTTTACGATTCTCTCAGTTGTCTGAGTTGTACCATTTTCCATTACCATGTCTGGTGTATGGGCAAGGATATAGCTTGCGCCTTTGATTACACTGTTCATTGTAGTCACGCCTCTCATTCACTTATTTATGAATCTTTTTTCATCGGGTACTTCCCGATTCCAACCATTTTGTCTTGTCCACAAACACTGGACAAAACACTGGAAAGATGCCAAAAAGATGGCAATTCCCATAGAATCAGTATACACTATTTTCTGCTGATTGTCATGGGGGTTTATGTATTTTTTCTATTTTACACAAGAAAATTTGCTAAAAATGTATAAACTGGCAGGACAGTTTGAGTTTCCGCCCGCTGCAGCGTGCGTCAAAGGGCTTTGCCCTTTTGAAACCCACAATTTTTTAAAAAATTGAGTAAAACTTCTTTTTTATTCTCCTACTACCCGTCTTTGCGCTGTAGGCGAACTGGGTCCAGACTCGGTCTGGTGGGGTTACGCACCCCACACCCGCGGTTGCTTTCCTTTCACGAGGAAAGTAACCAAAGTCGTGTCTAAGGGGACACCCCTTAGACATCCCCGGGGCTACGCCCCGCAGTGGTCTATCGACCACGCTCCCCCATTACCGCACCAACGAGTGCAGCCGGAGGCAAGCGACCTGCGCGAGAGCGAGGCTTTTAGGTTTGAACTCAACCGACAACGCGAACTGCGTGCAGGCTCAGCCTGCAAAGAAAAGAGGTGGTGCAGCGAATGATGATACATCACCACTCACCACACCACCTACATTACGGTTTAGAGGTATTTGCAGTATTCGTTGCGGATGGAGCTCATCTCAGAGATGATGTCGTCAACATCCATAACCATTTCCATCATACCTACCTGTTCATCATAAACAGTTGGGTCAACTTCGTTTTTGATTTCTGGTTCGCAAACGTGATATACTGTGAGTCCTAACTGAACTCCTGTCAATGGACCTGCAAAAGTTGGGTCACCAGCGGTTACTGTTTCAGCAGCCAGACCGGATGCTTCGCCCTCAGCAGCACCCAGAACAACAACGATGTTTTCTGGACCATACTGTTCAGCGAAATCTTTAACTCTCTTCTGATTTTCCAAATCCATTGCGCCAGCGGCAGTTCAGACAAAGCATTCTGTAGAGGAGTACACTACTTCAGCGCCAGCAGTCTTAACACATTCTTCGATAGCTGGGCCTGGAACGCCGTCTCTGTCGCCGATGATGATAACTTTTTTACCATTCAAAAGGCTCATGACTTATCCTCCTTAATTCTTTCTTCGGTGACTTAACACCGATTTATCAAAACAGTCGCAGACAATCTGCGTCTATTTTTTACAATATTGATTCCCACAAGTCAAGCGGACATCCTGAATTGTGAAAATGGGGTGTCAAAAATCTTTTATCAAGATATTTTGACGGTTAAAAACTACATGTTAACGTATTTTTCAACCAGAGCGGTGATAGAATCCTGTGTGCAGTCTTCTTTAACCAGAGCTTCTACCTGAGCGCCATCTTTGTAGATAGCCATTACAGGCAGACCCATGATACCCTGTTTGATAGCCAGACGTCTAGCTTTTGTTGTGTTCATGCAGCAGAATTTCAGTTTGCTGTCTGCATATTTGTCAGCCAGAGCATGTACATGTGGCATCAGAGCAGCACATGGAACGCAACCATCGCCGAAGAAGTCTACGAATACATAACCTTCAGCCTGCAGTACTTCAGGCTCAAATGTGTCTTTTGTTACTTCTAACATAATAACATTATCTCCTTCTGTTAAAGAGGGTTCATTACCGTAAAAGGTTTGCAGGACCTTCTTTTCTAGATTTTATGTTTTGGAACAGTTTAAGAAAAGCCGCCGGTTTAAACTCTCACATAAAAACCGAACTTCCAAAAAGTTCCCTAGATTCGAAATTGAATCCCCTTGCCGAGAATTAGTCAGCCAGGTTTTCTACGTAGTGCTGAGCTTCGGTAGCTGCAACAGCGCCATCGCCGCAAGCAGTAACTACCTGACGCAGATGTTTAACGATAACGTCACCAGCTGCGAATACGCCTGGAACAGAAGTATGCATGTATTTGTCGGTAACGATGTATCTATTTTCCATTTCGAGTTTGCCCTCGAACAGCTGGGATTTAGGATCGAAACCTACGAATACGAAGATACCGAATGTTCCATCTTCCTCATCAGCCTCAATCTCTCTGGTCTCGCCGGTTTTGGTGTCTTTTACGATCATGGATGTAACAACGCCGTCACCTTTGATCTCTTCGATTGTGGTGTTCCACATGAATGCCATCTTTGGATTAGCAAATGCTTTTTCCTGGATGGATTTAGCAGCTCTGAGTTCGTCACGTCTGTGGATCAGAGTTACTTTTCTTGCGAATTTGGTGAGGTACATAGCTTCTTCAACAGCGGAATCGCCGCCGCCTACTACGTATACTTCAAAATCTTCGAAGAAGTTAGCGTCACAAGTTGCACAGTAGGAAACACCTTTACCGGTGAATTCTTTTTCACCTGGGCAGCCGATCGGACGTGGAGAAGCACCAGTAGCGATAACAACAGCTTTTGCATAGTAATCGCCATGATTACCTTTGAGGTGTTTTACTTTACCTTCGAGCTCAACGTCAACGATAGTGTCAGTAACGCGGTCAGCACCGAATTTCTCTACCTGTTTTGTCATTCTGGCAATCAGGGACGGGCCGGATTCTTCTTCCAGGGAGCCTGGATAGTTTTCAATCTCGTTGGTGATAACGATCTGTCCGCCGTCTTTTGTTCCTTCGATAAGGAGTGTGTCCATTCTTGCACGGCCAGCATAAGAAGCAGCAGTCAAACCTGCAGGGCCTGCACCTAAAACGATAATGTCATAAACTTTATCCATTGTTTTCGTCTCCCTAAATTTATTTTTTAAAAGACGGTCAGAGAGGGGAGATACCTCCCTGACCGAGTCTTTTAAAACAGATTAATATTTAACGTCGAAGATTGTCTGATCGTCAACTTCGGTTTCGAGAGCTTCGAGAGCGGTTTCAACGATCTTTCTTCTGATAACTTTTTCCTCTTCCATTGTCAGAGCTGGGTTGCCCAGTGGGTGAGGAATAGCGATAGCTGGAACGATTCTGTTAGCACCAACTGTCATAGAAATTGGTGTTACAGTACAAATGTGAACTACTGGCAGACCTGCACGTTCGATTTCTTTAACCATTGTTGCGCCGCAACGTGTGCAGGTTCCTCACGTGGAGGTCATGATTACGCAATCCACGCCATCTGCTTTCAGTTTCTGAGCGTACTCAGCAGCGAAAGCTTTGGAGGAAGCAACAGCAGTACCGTTACCAACTGTGGTGTAGAATTTGTTGTGGAGTTTGCCGATTCTGCCTTCTTTTTCCATTTCGCGGAGAACGTCTACTGGCAGAACGCGGTCAGCGTCTTCGTTAGCGTATACTGGGTCGTAACCGCCGTGAGCTGTTGCCCAATGAGCAGCATCCAGATCCATAACGCCTTCGATGTCGTATTCACCGTAGTGGGAAGCGGAAGAAGACTCGATGTGGTCTGGGTTGCCCAGAGGAACGATACCACCGGATGTGCACAGAGCAACTGTTGCATGAGCCATGTCTTTAACAGCTGGGTTTGGTGCAACACGGTCGAAGGATGGCATTGGGAACTCAGTGGTGAATGGTTTGCCATTGAGTTTAGCGATCAGCATCTTAACAGCACGTGCAGAACCTCTTTCTTTTTCGAACAGGTTTACACGAACGCCGTTTGGCATGTAGCCTTCTTCGCAGGAAGCGCCGATTGCTTCATGTCTAGCAAGTTTGAGAGCGAATGGAGCCATTTTCTTAACAGCATCTCTCATACCAGCAGCGCTGTTCTTTGTAGCAACGATGTAAACATCTTTCTTGAACATATCAGCGCCTGGGTTTTCAACGTACATACCAGTCAGAACTGGGATGTTCAGGTTGTCCTGAACTGCTTTAGCGATAGTACCGCAAGCTACGCCGTAACGACCAGCGTTGAATGCAGGACCAGCGATGAACATGTCTGGGTTCTGGGATTTAACCATCTCAAGAACTTCAGCCTGTGCTTTTTCAAGGTTTTCGTTGAAGTAGGAGTCACCACAGATGATGGTTGCAACAACTTCTGCTTCGTCGCCCCAAGCCTGATTGAATGCGAGACCAGGACCTACTGGACCTTCACGCAGTTCAGCTGGGATATCAGCTTTTTCCTCGCCACCGATCTGAGCGAAGAACTGGTTAATATACTGTACTACTCTGATTTTGCTCATCGTAATTCTTCCCCTTCCTATTATCTAGCGGACAGGTAGTTGAAGCCTGTTTCGTTGGTAGCACCGGTGATTGCCTGGATCTCAACAGTGATGTTGCCGTGAGCATCGATGTTGTTAGCAGAACCACCAGCGATGGTGTCTACGAACTCGAGGTGACCGTAAACTGTTTCCATTGGAGGCAGAACGATTACCTGGTTAGCGTTACCGCCGGTTACTACTGCGTCAGCAGATGGGTCAGCGTCAGCCAGAGACTGGGACTTACCATCGCGGCCAGCGTACTCGTCAGTGATGATAACTGTCTTGATGCCTTCAGCTTCGATCTTCTTGGTGTTCATGATCAGGTCAGTATCTGGGTTACCGAAACCTTCCTGGGAGATGATAACACCGTCGCAGCCGAGGTATTTAGCCAGTTTAGCGGACCAGTTGGAGGAACGCTCTTTATCTGCGAGGTATACGTTTTCGTTAGTGATGATCATACCAACGAAGTTCAGAGTTTTACCGTGCTGTTCGAACAGGTCGGTAACAACTGGGTTGTTCATGTGAACGTATGTTGGGTTCTTGTCGCAGGAAGATACGCAGTTACCGGAAACGATAGCACCATCCATAACTTCAGTTGGGGTGATGATGGTGGTCAGAGTTTTCTTAGCATCTACGCCGTATACATATGTATCATGCAGCAGACCCTGAGACTGAAGCATCTGAACGTATGCAACTCTTGGCAGGTTTGGATATTTAGCAGCGGACTCAACGATGTTGTCGAACTCGTAAGTTTTAACTTCATCTGGAGTTACGTTTCTGCCCAGTTCGCCGAGGAAGCAAGCGATCTTGAAGCCTGCGATTCTCAGAGCGTATTCATGTTCATGCTGTTTGAGGCCTTCAACTGGCTCCATCTTTACAACAACGTTCATGGTCTTGGAGAATGGAGTGTAGTCAGCGCCAGGACCGGACATATCGATGATACCTTCCTGGAAACCTACGATCTTACCAGTTGTAACAACTGCAGCGCCTTTGAGAACGTGAGTTCTGCCTTCACCAACTGTATCAACTTTAGCGATCCAGCCTGGGAAAATGCCGCCCTTGCCTTCAACTTTTACGCGAGGCTCGATAACGTCTTTAACTGGGGTGATTCTTACGCTTTCGCCTGGACGAGCGAGGAAAACTTCGCAGGATGCGATGTTTTCATCTTCGAGAGCGATTTTGCAGATTTCTTCTTTGTTAACGTACAAAACGCCGTTTTCTACTTTTGAACCTTCGTTTGAAAACTGAACATCGTGAATGAGAATATTACCGAGTTCCAACTTTTTCAAAGCGAACACCTCCTTGTTAATATAAAACCCTTTATCTTCCTTAGATTAAACCTTTTTTAAAGATTTAATGTAAGCCGCTAGAAAATTTCCGGAATGCTCATGAGCGCGCTCTTGATAAGCGTGGTATCGATCAGCTGAAAGTCTTCTCTCACGCTGTCCGGCATTTCTGAAAATTTGACGCTGAACTTGTCTGCCGTGATGATGCTGTTTTCAATGATGGATGCGTCCTGCAGGTCCATCTTTCCGATCTTTTTGCCGACCAGAATCGATTTGTAAGGAGTCTCGTTTGGCTTTACAGAGCCCGACAGCGGATGTGTCAGCAGCTTGTGGCCTTCATAAATCATATCACGGACTTTACAAAGCACTTCGCGGTAGGTAATATCCGCAAAGTCCACTTCAAATTCTTTTCCAAGTTCATCGCGTACCCTTGGATTGTTTGTTACAATCACAAATTTCATGTTCTCTGTCTCCGCTTTCTGGAATTTTTCTTTTCGTACAAAAAAGAGCAAAAAACAACCAAACGTGCCTTTTGCTCTGTTTTACCCCTTTACCGGAGCGCTCTCGCTTCCAGAGATTTGTCAAATCACAGTGTTGAGCCTGAGATTTTTACAGGTGGATTGGCTGCCCCCTGCTTATTCCCTACGGCACCCCAAACGGGGATTCTCCCATGATTCTCATCCAAAAACTATTTGATTGTGTAACGGTGAACCCCCGCATCACTGCTTGTTCTTCGGGGCTATCGACTGTATCTATGATGCCTTTTTGAAGCAATAGATATTTCCGATTTCACTGGCTTTATTATATCCGATTTCTCAATATTTTTCAAGGGGTTTTATATTGAGCGAATAGTAAGTTTTCTGTGAATCTTTTTATGCAAGTTGTACACTATTTTATGGTTCAATATACAGGATGTCAGAAGTTCTTTGTCTTTCTTTACACAAAAAGGACACTGTGTCATGAAATTAACGAAAAACAACTCTATTTTTGGAGAATTTTCTGGATAGCCTGAACCGCATAGTCCACATCTTCCATGGTGTTTTTAAAGCCAAATGCAAAGCGTACGGTTCCCTGTGGATAGGTCTCCAGAGTCTTGTGAGCGTTTGGTGCACAGTGCATGCCGCAGCGGGTGCTGATTCCATATTCACTGTCCAGTTTAAAGGAAACCTCTGCGTTGTCTTCTCCGATAAAATCAAACGAAACGACCGGTCCGCGCTTATTCATGTCACGCACACCGACCAGACGGATTTTTTCATTTTGGAGTGCATCGATTTTTTCGATAAATGCCTTGCACAGTTCCATCTCATGTGCATGGATATTTTCGATACCGGCCTCTTCCAGATAGCACAGTGCAGCGTGCAGTCCGTAGATGCCCGGAATGTTCTGGGTGCCCGACTCAAACTTGTCCGGCATAAACTCCGGCTGGAATTCCGAATCGGAAACACTTCCTGTACCGCCGGTCACCAGTGGGATCATCTCATGAGCGACCTCGTCGCTTACCAAAAATCCGCCGATTCCCTGTGGGCCCAGCAGGCTCTTGTGTCCGGTGAATGCCAGAACATCGATGTGCATCTGCTCCATATTAATAGGAAAGGAACCTGCTGTCTGTGCAGCATCCACAATGAATTTGAGATTGTGTTTGTGGCAGATATCGCCCACTTCCTGAAGCGGCATAACGGTACCGCAGACGTTGGAAGCGTGCAGCATCATGATTGCCTTGGTGTTTGGACGGATCATTTCTTCGATCTTGTCCACCATCAGCTCGCCGTCGCGGGTGCATGGGATGCGGTCAAACTCCACACCCAGCTGTTTTACCTGCTGCAAAGGACGCATCATGGCATTGTGCTCCATCGAGGAAACCAGTACATGATCTCCCGGGCGCAGATAGCCCTTGATAATGTAGTTTAACGAATAGGTGATGCTTGGGGTGAAGATCACATTGCGCAGCTTGTCGAAGTGGAACAGCTTGCACAGCTTTTCTCTTGTCTCGATGATGATGTCCTCCGCAGCATAAGCTTCTTCATAGCCGCCGCGGTTGACGTTGGTACCCACATTGTCCATAAAATTCTTGACAGCGTCGCTGACTCCCGGTGCTTTCGGGAAGGATGTGCTGCCGTTGTCCAGATATACTCGTTTCATGATTTTCCGCTCCTTTGCTCACATGTCTGTCCGTATTTTTATTATAGCATTCTTCTATATTACTTCCAGCATTATTGATAAAATCTATTCGTTTTTCGAATTCAATTGAAAAAAACAATTTCTTTTTTCGGAACAGTTGGTATACACTGAGTTTGACCGAAAAGTGGAAGCTTCGACAGGTTTTTCCTGTTCTGACACCACTTTTCCCAAAAAAGAAAACGGCATCCGCCAAAAAGAAAGAGAGATGTATTATGAAAGACAAAAAAGCTTATGCCGGCATTATTGTGACCGGTGCGGTGATTGGTCTGATTGCTGTTGCGCTGGTATTCCTGGGCAACCCGAAAAACATGGGCTTCTGTATTGCCTGCTTCCTGCGCGATATCGCTGGTGCTACCAAGCTGCATTCCGCTCCAATCGTTCAGTACTTCCGTCCGGAAATCGTCGGTTTAGTCGGCGGTGCGCTCATCATGGCGCTCATCGGTAAGGAATTTTCTCCAAAGGGCGGTTCCGCTCCTGTTACCCGCTTCTTCCTGGGCGCATTCGTTATGATCGGCGCACTGGTATTCCTCGGCTGCCCACTTCGTATGGTACTGCGTATCGGCGGCGGTGACCTCAACGCAGTTGTTGGTCTGGTTGGCTTTGCCGCAGGTATCCTGGTGGGTATCTTCTTCCTCAACAAAGGTTTCTCCTTAAAACGCACCTACAAACTGACCACCTCTGAGGGTGTTGCACTGCCGGTTGGTCTGGCTGTTCTGTTCGTTCTGTTCCTGCTGGTTCCATCCCTGTTCGTAACCAGCGAATCCGGTCCTGGATCGATGCACGCTCCAGTCATCGCTGCTCTGATTGCAGGTCTTGTTGTCGGCGCACTCTGCCAGAAGTCCCGTATGTGCATGGTTGCCGGCATCCGTGATTTAGTTTTGTTCAAAGACTGGAAATTACTGCTGGGATTTGTTACAATTATTATCGCAGCCCTCATCGGCAACATCGCTACCGGAAACTTCAATCTTGGTTTCTCCGGCCAGCCGGTTGCACACTCGGTACATCTTTGGAACTTCATGGGTATGCTGGTTGTTGGTTTTGGTTCGGTACTGCTTGGCGGATGCCCTCTGCGTCAGCTGATTCTGACCGGCGAAGGCAACACCGACTCTGCCGTAACCGTTCTGGGTTACATTGCCGGTGCAGCATTTGCGCATAACTTCAGCCTTGCTGGTTCTGCTGCTTCTGCAGAATCCATCGGCGGACCTTCCATCAACGGTAAAGTCGCTGTTATCCTTGGTCTTGTTGTGATGCTGGTTATTGCTACTCTCAACACCGCAAAAGCCAAAAAGAACGCATAATCCAATCCGTACTTAGAAAAGGAGCTGTATCTCATGGCAAATAAACAGATTGTCGATGCACGCGGGCTTTCCTGCCCACAGCCGGTACTGATGACCAAAAAAGCGATCGAAAGCGGAGAAAAATCCTATGAGATCCTGGTCGACAATGGTACCGCAAGAGAAAATGTCACCCGTTTTGCTACTAATGCAGGTTTCAAGGTATCTGTCACCGAAGATGGCGACGATTATCGTCTGACCCTGACCAAATAGTGACATTATCTCTCAGAAACCAGCTTGAAGCTGGACCCTGTTTCGCGCTTTGGTTTTGTGAGAAATTGCAATTTCAACACACGGTGATCGCTCGTATTAACACACTCGCTCTTTGGAGAATGGAGCTCAGCGACATTCTCGGGGCAATGAACATAAAACCTGTTTTGTGTAGAAAGTTCAACATTGCCCATTCGCCTACGGCGCGAAGACGCCAGCTTGAAGTTGGACACTGTTCTGCTCTGCCGCAAAGACGGGTGGTCTAATCTTAAACGAGCTACCCTCCGCGAGCTCAGAAGCTGGACTAAGAAAAAGCTATAACGCGAAACCGCTTTGGTACTTTCTCAGAAAGTACAAGCGAACAGGGTGCAGGCTCAGCCTGCTTCTCAGAAAGTACAGCCCGCGCAAAGACAGAAAAAGGATGGTAAAATTGACTTACATTGCAACCTTCTTCACCCATTTTGCGGCGGTGAATTTTTCCCGACAGCTCAAAGGCACCGAGAAAAAGCCGATGCTGATGCCTGTCCCAAGAAAGCTCAGTTCCTCCTGCGGGACCTGTGTGAAATTTATCCTCGACAGCGATATCCAGGAGTTTGTTCATTCCGGCATCTTTGACGAAGACGTGGATACAGTCTATCTGGTCGAAAACGACGAGTACACTGCAGTCTACGAAAACCATATCCGATAACGGAAAATACAGACAAAAAGCGCCCGACCGTTTTGGTCAGGCGCTTTTGATTTTCGTCCGCAATCTTCCGAGGGCTTGTCTGCCCACCGCATTCCTATGAGTGGCGCATCGTTATGCACAAGGCACACTTACCGTGTGCCACGCACTGACGTGCGGCAGCATCGAAACAGCATACAGCCTCTATTGTTTTTATTATTTCATATGTTTTTTCAAAAGAGCGAGTGTGCTAACACGAGCAATCTCCGTGTGTTGAAACTGCAATTCTGCACCAAACCTAAGTGCGGAAACAGTGTCCAGCTTCAAGCTGGTTTCGCCCGCTGCGGAGTGCGCCCAAAGGCTCTGCCTTTGGAATCCGCGAGCTTTTTGTAAAAAGCTCGACCAAAAACTTTTGTTTTGCTCTAACGCGCACGTGCCGCGTGCTGAAATTAAATCTTTCATCAAGTTTAAGCGCGAAACAGTGTCCAGCTTCAAGCTGGCGCCGTAGGCGAAAAGCGTGCAGGCTCAGCCTGCCAGGCTCTTTTATCTCTGACTGATCTTCTGTTCGGTCTGATAGAAAATAAAGTCGTCCAGATCTCCGGTCGTCTCAAGCCACGCGCGGCAGCCTTCCGGAATCTGCACACCTTCCCCGTTTTCCAGGCAAGATGTCTGGGATTTGGTATATTCTTTCAAGAGTATCTTCTCCTCTGCAAAAAAGTACTCCCATATTCTATGCAAAGGAAAGAACAAATATACCTTGTCCTCCGTTTTTATTTTAAATTTAACGTGCACCTCTCTGCGCTCTTGCGCCGTGTCCGTTTGCCTGACGGCGGCTCAGATACTGGTTTTGCTTGTTGCTCCACTGCCGCAGCTGCTCCAGATGGGTTCGGTCGATCTGATAAAACTTGACCACAAAGTCCTTGCCTTTTCCGTCCTGTGCCGGATAGCTTCGGCTGGTGACCTTGATGAGCTGATCGCGGGAACGATATGCCCAGATCTTTTTGTGGTTGCGGTAAAATCCCGGCAGCACCTCCTGAAACGGTGCGTTCAGGCAGGAACCAAGCTCCGGCTCAAACTCCGGCTTTAAGCTGGCAATATCGGTGATGCCATAAAAGGTCTTTTGCAGCAGCAGGGTTCCTTCCTCATTTGATTTTGTCTTGCCTCTGCGTTTGCGAAGCACCACCTTGTGCAGGTTTTTCTGCACAAAGTCTTCTCCTCCCAGCGCCTTGAGGATACTTGCCGCATTGACTGCATCGGACAGTGCCGAGTGATACTGTCCGTACGGTGTCAGCTTGAGGGCAGTCAGGGCAGTGCTCAATGCGCTTTGCTGACTGCTTTTTAAAACTGCCCGGTCAAACAGCGCCTGAAGGTCATACAGCTGAAGATTTTCTTCCTGCTCAAATCCATGATACAGCAGATTGGACAGCAGCACTGCCCGGTCGCAGTTTCCCCAGAAGATGATCTCCCGTTTTCCTTCGGAAAAATCCTCCTCAGAAAATTTGCAAAAATCCTGCCACACCGTTCCAAAGTCCGGACAGCCCTCCAGTTTTTTCTCGGTAATGCCGGTCAGCTCGGTAATTTTGGAATGAATGACCGGATGAACGATCGGAGCAACCAGACGCTCAAAGGTCTTGAGGATGTTTCCCTGTTTGTCCACCATGACTGCTCCAACCTGAATAATTTCAAACTTGAGTGTATCTCCGCTTGCAAGCTCCTGCTCACTTGCGGGACCATAGTTCCACTCCAAATCCATAACGATCACAAGAGTTCCCCCCTTGCCGGTATGCGCCTGTGCAGGCGCACCTTGCGATAGATTTTCTCAAAACAGATTTATTATCTCACAAATCTTTAAAAAAATCTATCCCCCAGTCAGAGCTAAGGTTCCTGTTTTGCACCAGCTTGAAGTTGGGTACTGCTTTGCGCTTTGGTCTACCGGGAAATGATAAACTCAGCACACGAAAATTATTCCAGTCACCTCATGACCCATTGGAAAGTACTGCTAAGACCTGTCAGTTTGTTATGTGGGCTTACGCAGCCCACCCCTGCGGATACTTTTCTTTTACGAGAAAAGTATCCAAAAGCGTATCTAAGGGGCTTCCCCTTAGATATCCCCTGGGGCAGGTGACGGTTAAAGCAGGCGGCGCAAATCAGAATGATGCGCCGTCACCATGAAAATCGAATTTCATTCGATTTTCCGAGGGATGGAAAGCAAAACCAGTTTACTTTCCTGACTAAAACCATCCCTTCCCGCAGTAACCGCAAAGCGGTCACGCTCCCCCTTATCTATCACAAAAGTTTCATGATTCACCGGGGGGATCGAAGGGGGAACTCCCCCTTCTGCCGGAAATCCAAAAACCAGAAGGTTTTTGGTGTGTCTTTGGTAACTTTCTTCACACAAGAAAGTTACCGCGGTGTGGAGCGCGTAGCTCCACAAAGAAACAGGCTGGCTGAAACTTCGCTTTGAGGCAGAGTGTAAAGATAATGTTTTGGCTTCTGCTTCAAACGATAGCTTGTAAAAAAGCAAAAGTTTTTCTGTAGGCTTGGCTCCCCCCTTCATGGAAAAATCCACCTGATAGAAACAGGAAAATCTTCCGACAAAATCAGACAGAAATCAAAGTATCCGATTCTAACTTTTTACTTTGCCAAGACGATTGACATTACAGCGAGTAAAAGTTACAATAAATATAAAGAATTCATCGAAAGGATTTATCGGGATGAACACAGTACTAAAATCTCTGCTGACACCGCTTTTGTGCCTGTGCCTTGTGGGAGGGCTGTTAAGCGGCTGTACCTCATCAAACAGCAGTCAGGATACCTCAACAGAATATCTTTCCGAGCAAACGCAGACCGAATCGTTCCCTGTTCGCCTGGAAATTGGGGAAGAAAGCCACATCATCCAGTCTAAACCCCGAAGGCTCGCTGTTTTGTCCGCTGACCTGATTCAGGCGCTGGAGGATATCGGTGCAGCAAGCCTTGTTTGTGCCGTAAGCAACGATGCACCGGCCAATATTTCGGTATCGGGTGCTAAGGCGTGCGGAACGGTGCTGGACCCGGACCTTTCCCAGATCGCTGCATCCAAACCGGATTGGGTGCTGGTCTCCTCTCCGATGCGCCAAAGTCAGAAGGAAGCGCTCTCCCAGCAGGGAATTGAAGTTATCACCTTTACCCATCCGGATTCCACTGACCAGATCAGGGAGCGTTACCGCCAGCTGTTCACCCTGTGCTATGGACTGGAAGGCACCACCCGCGCAGAACAGTTCCTTACCGACTATGACCAAAAACTCAATGACGCCATTGGTCCTGCGATGGAATACACCCGGGTTTCCGGTGAGAAAAAGGCTGTCTACCTTGCACAGCTTGATTACATCATGGCAACCGGCGAAACCTTCGAAGGACAGATGCTCGATTCGATGGGACTGAAAAATATCGGTGATCTTGGCTCCCGTTGGAATTATCCCGAAATCGAAAAAGACGAGCTGACACCGGATATCCTGTTTTATGACAGCACCATCGATCCGGAACAGATCAAACAGAGCGAAGTTTATAAAGATTGTCCAGCGGTTACATCCGACCAGCTGGTGGCAGTTGATTTTTCCGCAATGCGGCTGCGCGGACTGCCGATGATCGAAGAACTTGCCAAAATGGCTCGCGCCGCATATCCGCAGGCATACGGAAAATAAAGTCTTGGGGGCTTTCCCCCAGGACTTTTTCTTTTCTCGGAAGGATTTTAAAAGAAAGACAGAACAAATGCTGCCTTTTTTACAAAGTATCTTTAACTTTCCCGATAAAGGAAGGTGTGGAAAGGAGACCGTTCTTTCCTTTTTCCCTTCTTCCCTTTTTGCTTTTTTGTTTTATTTCTTTTTTCCATTGTTGTGGATTGGATGCTGCCCGACTGTTCACCGGTTGTTAGCATACTGTTAAAAGGCTGTGCTCTGGTTGTGCACCATCCATGGAAAAGTTACCGGAACATCCACTTTTTCCACACCTGCAAGCAGGCTGTCATAGTTGTTGACGGTAATCAGGCTTGCCCGTGCTAAGGTCTGGCGGCTTACTTCCCCCGAACATTCCAGATGACTTAATGCGGTGCGCACCTGCTGGATGCTCATTCCCAGCTCTCCGGCAAGCACTCCATAGGTGCAGATGCGCTGTCCCCGCAGAACCGGGACTCCGTGCCAGCTGCGGTCGGTATAGTTTGCGGTGAGCAACAGGTGCAAAAAGATCCGCATGGTGTTTGGTTCATCGTACCACTGCCAATTGGTGATGCTTCTTGGCAGCATAATAAATCCGTTTTCAAGCATAGTTTGCCACTTCCTTTCACCTATACTCAAAAAAGGCGGCACAGTTGCATTCCAAAATGCAACAATCCCTCCTTGCCCTGAAAAAAGTTTTCGAATTTCAAATTGACACGCTATCTCACTGGGGGTATACTGTAAGAAGAAGGATCGTCACATTTATGTCAAATAAAAAGGAGCGTGTCACCATGGCTATTCTGGTTACCGGAGGCGCCGGATTTATCGGCAGCCATACCGTCGTTGAACTGATCCAGGCAGGAAAAGAGGTCGTTATTGTCGATAACTTTTCCAATTCCAAACCGGAAGTTTTAAACCGCATTGAAAAAATCACCGGAATCCGTCCAATCCTTTATCAGGCAGACCTTTTGGACAAACCGGCAATCGATAAAATCTTTGAAGAACAGAACATCGAAGCTGTTATCCACTTTGCAGGATTCAAGGCAGTTGGTGAATCTGTTCAGAAGCCGCTGGAATACTACCACAACAACATCACCGGCACCCTGATGCTCTGCCAGAGCATGCGTGAACACGGCTGCAAGAAGATCGTTTTCTCCTCCTCCGCAACCGTATACGGCATGAATAATCCAGTTCCTTTCAAAGAAGGCATGCCAACCTCCGCAACCAATCCTTACGGCTACACCAAAATTATGATCGAGCAGATCCTTTCCGACCTGTATGTTGCTGACAAGGAATGGAGCGTCATCCTGCTGCGTTACTTTAACCCAATCGGTGCTCATGAAAGCGGCCTCATCGGCGAGGATCCAAACGGCATTCCAAACAACCTCCTGCCATACATCGCACAGGTTGCAATCGGCAAGCTGCCATGTCTGAGCGTATTCGGCGATGACTACGACACCGTAGACGGAACCGGCGTCCGCGACTACATCCATGTTGTAGACCTCGCACTGGGCCACCTTAAAGCAATTGACTACAGCCTGTCCCACACCGGTGTGGAAGCCATCAACCTCGGAACCGGCAACGGTACCAGCGTTCTCCAGATTCTCCACGCATTCGAAAAAGCATGCGGACACAGCATCAACTACAAGATCGCACCACGTCGTGCAGGCGACATCGCTTCCTGCTATGCTGATGCTTCCAAAGCAAAAGAAATGCTTGGCTGGGAAGCTACCCGCACCATCGAGGACATGTGCCGCACCGGCTGGAACTTCATTTCCAAAAATCCAAACGGACTGGAATAACAAATCATTATCATCCATTGCACAAATCAAACGAAAAAAGGCTGACTGAGTAAACCTCAGTCAGCCTTATGTCTATCGCAGAAAAGACGGGGGATTATGTGGGCTTACGCAGCCCATTCCCGCGCCAGCTTGAAGCTGGACACTGTTCGCCTACGGCGCAAAGATGGGTAGTTCGGATAATGACACGAAACTTTATTTTTTCACAATCTATAACATTGTCCTTCCCCCACAGTCACTCCGCGACGTTCCCCCTCATTTACCATGAAACTTTCGAGCATCGCTGGGGGATCGAAGGGGGAACTCCCCCTTCTGCTGGAAATCCAAAAACCAGGAGGTTTTTGGTGTGTCTTTGGTAACTTTCTTCACATAAGAAAGTTACCGCGGTGTGGAGCGCGTAGCTCCACAAAGGAAAAGTCTTGCTGAAACTTTAATTTGAAGCAGAGTGTAAAGATAATATTTTGGCTTCTGCTTCAAACGATAGCTTGTAAAAATCAAAAGTTTCTCTGTGGGCTTACGCAGCCCCCCTGCGGATACTTTTCTTTTACGAGAAAAGTATCCAAAAGCGTATCTAAGGGATTCCCCTTAGATATCTCCTCGGGCTGAAAATCTTTCAGAATCTTTTGAAGAATGGAACAACCGTTCCATTCTTGGGGACAATGACACGAAACTTTATTTTTCCACAATCTATAACATTGTCTCGCCCCCACAGTCACTCCGTGACGTTCCCCCTCCGTTTATCACAAAAACTTCGACTTCTGCCTCAAAGAAGAATATTTGCCCTGTATCTCGTTATTATAATCAGAAATCCATACTCAAAAAGAAGGTGTTTTTCCTGAAAGCCCATATCCAGCCCAACCAGGTCCCGACCCGCCGCTCCCATAAAAAGCGACTGCTCAAGATTCTCACCAGCCGACTGTTTATCGTCGGTGTGCTGATTCTTGTCCAGCTTTTTCTGCTGCTGTTTCTTCTGGTCAAGGTCGGTACCATGCGCTATTGGATCAGCATTGTCTTTAATGTCGTCAGCATTCTGATGGTGCTGTACATCCTCACCCGGGAGGATAACCCCTCCTTTAAAATTTCCTGGATCATTGTCATTATGGCTGTTCCGCTCATCGGCGGCGTGTTCTATCTCATCTTCGGACGCAAGATGCATGGACGCCGGATGGCGCGCCAGATCGAAAGCTATACCGACGCCCTGCTGCATAAGGACCATGGTTCCCTGCCCCAGTGCAGCGGAAACTGTCAGACGCTGGAACGGCTGCGGGAAAATCATTACACCCTTGCCCGACAGGCAGACTACATCTACAACGTGTCGGGATTTGAGCTTTACCAGAACACCGAAGCGGAATACTTCCCCAGCGGAGAACAGTTCTTTGCACGGCTGCTGGAGGAGCTTCGCGGCGCACAGAAATTTATCCTGTTGGAATATTTCATCGTACAGCATGGAAAGATGTGGGACTCTATCCTAAAAATTCTGGAAAACAAGCGTGCCCACGGGGTAGAGGTACGCATCCTTTACGATGATGTCGGCTGTGTTGCCACCCTGCCTGCCCTCTACGCCGACTATCTGCGGCAGAAGGGATTTCAGGTCGGTGTCTTCAACCCCTTCCGTCCAAGGCTCAACGCCGCCACAAACTACCGCGATCACCGCAAGATCTGTGTCATCGATGGAAATGTCGGCTTCACCGGCGGCATCAACCTTGCTGACGAATACATCAACCAGAAGGAAAAATACGGTCACTGGAAAGATACCGCCGTCCTGCTTCGTGGGGAAGCGGTGCAGAGTCTGACCGAGATGTTTTTGGAACTGTGGCAGTTTACCTGTCACGAAAGTTTGAGCCTGTCCGACTTTCTTCCAACCAGCTCTCACAGCTGTGCCGGCTTTGTCCAGCCTTACGGTGACAGCCCGCTGGACAACTTCAATCTTGCCGAAAACGTCTACATGCAGATCCTAAACCACGCAAAAAACTATGTTTACATCACCACGCCGTATCTGATTTTGGACAACGAGATGATCAACGCCCTCTGTCTTGCTGCACAAAGCGGCATTGATGTGCGCATCATCACCCCGCACGTACCAGACAAGTGGTATGTCCACATGGTTACCCGCTCCCATTATTCCCAGCTTCTGCGTGCAGGCATCCGCATTTTTGAATACACGCCGGGATTTATCCATGCCAAGATGTTTGTCAGCGATGATAGTACCGCTATTGTCGGCACAACCAACGTCGATTTCCGCAGCTTTTATCTGCACTTCGAGTGCGGTGTTGCGTTTTATCTGTCTCCGATGGTTTCCAAGGTCAAGGAAGATTTTCTGCGCACCCAGAACATCTGCGAGGAGATCACGCTGGAGAAAGAACGTGCTGTCAAAGCGCCTATCCGAATTTTACGCTCTTTGCTGCGCGCCTTTGCACCATTGATGTAACCCAGCTTGAAGCTGGTGCAGAGGTGGGCTGCGTAAGCCCACAGGGAAACTTTCGTTTTTGCAAAAGTGTCCGTTTGGAGCAGAAGCCAAAACATTATCTCTACACTCTGCCTCAAAGCAAAGTTTCAGAAAAGTTTTAGCTTTGTGGGCTCATGCCGCCCACACTGGCAGTTCCTTTCTTGTGAAAAGAAAGGAACCAAAGATTCACAAGGAACCTCTTGGTTCCTTGACCTCCAACAGAAGGGGGCGCTGCCCCCTCTCGACACCCCCAGCGGAGAATCGAGCTTTGTGAGATTCTCAGGGGCAATGACCGCTAAAGCTATTTTTTGCTGAAGCGAAAACATTGCCCTGCCCCCTCTCGACACCCCCAATGATGCTCGAAGCTTCTGTGGTAAACGAGGGGGAGCGTCACGGAGTGACTGTGGGGGAGACTTCCCCCCGAGGAGATATCAAAGAGGATACTTCCTCTTTGATACGCTTTTGGCTCCTTTTCTCGTAACAGAAAAGGAGCCGCAGGGGTGGGCTGCGTAAGCCCACATAGCAATCTGACAGGTCTCAGCCTTGCTTCCAAATGCGTCAGTGTGGTAGTTTGGGTGATTATTATACACTGAATTTACCATTTCCTGGTATTCCACAGATTAAGCCTGCACTCTGTCTTGGTGCGTGGCTATCATTCCGCTATACAGCACAAAAGGGTATGGAAATTTCTTCCCATACCCTTTTTCTCTTTCCTTGATTATGCGTTCTTTGCAAAGGCTCCGTCTGGAATGGTCACCTTTTTGATGTCCGCGCCGATCTTCTGCAATTTGCCGATCAGATTCTCGTATCCGCGTTCCACCCAGTGGATATCCTCAATCTCAGAAGTGCCTTTTGCGCTCAGTGCAGCCTGTACAAGAGCCACTCCTGCACGCAGGTCCAAAGCTTTTACCTGTGCACCCGAAAGCTGCTCTACGCCCTCTACAACGGCTACCTTGCCGTCTACCTGAATCTTTGCGCCCATACGGTGCAGCTCGTCCACATACTTAAAGCGGTTGTCCCACACGCCCTCCGTCACGATGCTGGTACCCTGTGCAATCGAAAGCAGGGTGGTCATCTGCGGCTGCATATCAGTCGGGAAGCCCGGATGCGGCAGAGTCTTAACGTTTGTTTTATTGAGCACACCAGTGCGGCGAACACGAATCGAATCATCATATTCCTCGATTTCGCAGCCAGCCTGAATCAGCTTGTCGGTGATGGCTTCCAGATGCTTTGGAATAACGTTTTTGATCAGTACATCTCCGCCGGTAGCAGCAGCGATGGTCATATAGGTTCCAGCCTCAATCTGGTCTGGAATGATTGGATAGTTTGTGCCGTGCATGATGTCTACGCCGTGAATCTTGATCACGTCGGTACCTGCACCGCGGATATCAGCGCCCATCGAGTTTAAGAAGTTTGCAAGGTCAACAATGTGCGGCTCCTTTGCCGCATTTTCCAGAATGGTCAGTCCTTTTGCGCGGACTGCTGCCAGCATGATATTAACGGTAGCACCAACCGACACAACATCCAGATAGATGTGTGCGCCGAACATTTCGTCGCTCTGTGCGTTGATAAAGCCATAATCGGTGGTAACGGTTGCTCCCAGTGCCTCAAAGCCCTTGATGTGCTGGTCAATTGGGCGCACACCGAAGTTGCAGCCGCCCGGAGGGGAAACATGTGCTTCTCCAAAACGTCCCAAGAAAGCGCCGAGGAAATAGTAGGACGCACGAAGATGGCGGGCCGATTCGTAAGGAACAACTGGCTCGCGGATATTTCTGGTGTCGATCTCGACGGTGTTTTTCGCTAAATAGCGCACGTTTGCGCCAAGATCTCTGAGTATCTGAAACAGGATGCTGACATCACTGATATTTGGTACATTTTCGATGACACAGATATCCTGTGCCAGAACAGTTGCAGGGATGATTGCAACCGCTGCGTTCTTTGCTCCGCTGATTTCCACTTCACCATGAAGGGCGTTTCCGCCGTTAATTACATATTTTTCCAAGGCTGACTCCCCTTAAATTTCGTTTTTGCGCCACCACACAGGAATGGCCCCTCTGCCTTAAATCCAACTGAATCCAACTTACTTAAACATATCTTTCTTCCAAAGAATCAGCGTGCACAGCAGCACCAATGCCCCTGCCAGTGCAAGCGTAAACCAAAAATGCGGATAAGGCAGACCATCCACATTCATTCCATAAAGACCGAATACCATATTCGGCAGAGCCATCACGATGGTCAGTGCGGTCAGCACCTTCATCACGATGTTCAGGTTGTTGGAAATGATCGATGCAAAGGCGTCCATCGTGTTGGAAAGGACGTTTGCATAGATCGAACACATCTCGATTGCCTGCTTGACCTCGATGATAACATCTTCCAGAAGCTCTTCATCCTCATCATACAGCTTGATGATGCGGCCGCGCAGAATCTTTTCCAGCGTGACCTCGTTGGATTTGAGTGACGTGGAAAAATAAACCAGGGATTTTTCCAGTCCAAGGATCTGCACCAGCTCCTTGTTCCTCATGGTTTTGTGCAGCAGGTTTTCGGTTGTGTAAGAAATCTTATCTATCTGTTTTAAGTACTGCAGGAACCTTGTCGCGATCCGCAGCAAAATACTCAATAAAAATTGTGTCCGCAAGTGGGTCTGGATATTCTTCACCAGTCCCTGGCTGATTTCGGTAATCACTGCGTTCTCTCTCAGACACACAGTGGTGATAAAGCGATTGTTCGTAATAATCGCCATTGGCATTGTCGAATAAACAATGGTTTTTTCTTCATCTTGTTTTTCCGCTGTTGGCACGTCCACGATGACCAGCGTCTGGTCTTCCTCCGACTCGACACGAGAACTCTCCTCCTCGTCCAGTGCGGCGCGCACAAAGTCCTGTTCCAGTCCCAGAATATCGACCAGATAACGGACTTCCTGCTCGGTTGGACAGATCGCGCACACCCAGCAGCCGTCCTCGACAACCGAAATGGGTCGAACACGGTTATCAATCGTTTTATAAAAATTGAGCACGGCCGGCTTCCTCCCAACTTCAGGACAGAACGGTCTTGAATCCTGTCCCGAATATTGTTTTTCTGCTAAATGACCAACAACCTAACGGGTCAGGGTTCAAAATACTCACCTCTTTAAGTTATTCTCTTTTAAAAAATCTCCATAACAGTCTTATTATATCATAAACCAGCCTGATTGCAAGCCAAAACCGGCCAACTTCGCCCTTCAAAACAAAGAAATCGCCTGCCCGTCCGGCGCAGATTTTGTGCAATTTTTAACTATCGGCTCCTTTTAAAGTGTTTGCTTTTTTCTTTTTTTGTTGCATGCAAAAATAAATTTTCCATATTTTCCCTCTTTTGCTCTTTGAGACTACTCCTTTCCTGCATAAAATGCTATAATAAAATCAGTTTTTTGTGGGGGAGGACTGTTTTATGTACAGCTGTCTGAAAAGTTACGGCATCGACGGCATCGATGCTTTTCCGGTCACAGTGGAGGCAACCTTCGGGCGTGCCATGCCGGGATTTGACATTGTCGGATTGCCCGATGCTGCCATCAAGGAATCCCGTCTGCGGGTGCAGTCCTCCATCCGACTTTGCGGCTACGAGCTTCCGGCGGGCAGAATCACAGTAAATCTTGCCCCTGCAAGCCAGCGAAAATTTGGTCCTGCATTTGACCTTCCCATCTTTCTTGCGGTGCTTGCCGCCACCAATCAGCTTTCCTCCCTGCCGGAGGACGCCGCCTTTGTAGGGGAACTAAGCCTTTCCGGACAGATTCGTCCGGTCAACGGCGTGCTCTCGATGGCGCTGCGGGCAAAAGCTGACGGCATCCCTGCCTTTTTTGTGCCGGAAGGAAACGCAAAGGAAGCCTCCATCGTCGAAGGACTTACCGTCTATCCGGTCTCTGATATTACTGCACTGCTTGCCCACCTCGACGGAAGCTCCCCCATCACACCGGTGGAGTTTGACCCCCTGCTCATTCTTTCAGGGGCAAACCAGTTTGAAAACGACCTTGCCGATGTGCGCGGTCAGCACTTTGCAAAGCGTGCGCTGGAAATTGCTGCTGCCGGCGGACATAACCTGCTGCTCATCGGTCCGCCCGGAACCGGCAAAAGTATGCTGGCAAAGCGCCTGCCCTCCATCCTGCCAAAGCTCAGCTTCCGGGAAGCGATTGAAACCACCCGTATCTACTCGGTGGCTGGGATGCTCTCCCCCGATCATCCTATTCTGTCCACCCGACCGTTTCGCTCCCCGCACCACACCGTTTCCCCCGCAGGACTGACCGGCGGCGGCTCCAGCCCCGTTCCCGGAGAGATCTCCCTTGCACACAACGGCGTGCTCTTTCTGGATGAGCTGCCCGAATTCCAGCGGCAGGCGCTGGAGGTTCTGCGCCAGCCCATTGAGGACAACCAGGTCACAATCTCCCGCGCCACCTCCCGCGTGACCTATCCCTGCTCGATGATGTTCGTGGCAGCGATGAATCCCTGTCCCTGCGGCTATCGTGGACACCCCAAAATCGCCTGCACCTGCTCGCCTCATGCAGTACAAAAATACATCTCCCGCATCTCCGGTCCGCTTCTGGACCGCATTGACCTCCATGTCGAGGTAGCGCCGCTCGAGTTTTCCTCCCTCACCGGAGAAAGCCACGAGGAAAGCTCCGCACAGGTCCGCGCAAGGGTCGAAGCTGCCCGAAAGATTCAGTATGAGCGCTTTTCGGGCACCTCCATCACCTGCAACGCCCGCATCCCTGCCGGAAGTCTTGGAACTTACTGCCCGACCACCGAACAGGCACAGCAATTTCTGCGCCGCGCCTTTGACTCGATGGGGATGAGCGCCCGCGCCTATGACCGCATCCTCAAGGTCTCGCGCACCATCGCCGACCTTGCCCATCAGCAAGTGATCGACAAGCCGCAGATTGCCGAGGCACTCGCCTACCGCACACTCGACCAGAAATACTGGTACGAGGACTACTCGCTTTAACTCTTTTTGGAAAGGAATCACACCATGCTCAAAATTGACCTGATCACCGTTGGAAAGCTCAAGGAGGATTATCTGCGCCGCGCCTGCGAGGAATATGCAAAGCGGCTTGGCTCCTACTGCAAGCTGCAAATTTTCGAATTGCCTGAATACAAGGTACCGCAAAACCCTTCGGATGCGCACATTGCAAACTGCATCCAGCAGGAAGGACAGAGCATCCTATCTAAAATCGCGCCGCAGAGCTATGTGGTGGCGATGTGCATCGAAGGCAAAATGCTTTCCTCCGAGGATCTTGCCGAGACCTTCACGCAGGTGCAAAACCGCGGAATGAGCCAGTTAAGCTTTATCATCGGCGGTTCCTGGGGACTGTCCGACGAGGTAAAACAGCGGGCTGACTTTAAGTTATCCATGTCGCGGATGACCTTCCCACATCAGCTGGCGCGGGTCATGCTGTTGGAGCAGATCTACCGCGCTTGCAGCATCAACAACAACTCCAAATATCACAAGTAGCGCCAGCTTGAAGCTGGACACGATTTCGCGCTCTGGTCTGGTGCAAAATTGTAGTTTCTGCACGCGGCGTTCGCTCGTGTTAACACACTCGCTCGTTGGAGAATGGAACAAAGCGACATTCTTGGGGGCAATGAGTAGAAAATAACCTTAGCAGTCATTGCCCTTGAAAATCTTGACAAGCTCGATTCTCCGCTGGGGGAATCGAAGGGGGGACTCCCCCTTCTGTTGGAGGTCAAGGAACCAACAGGTTCCTTGTGAATCTTTGGTAGTTAAACGAAGTTTAACTTTTCTTTTACAAAGAAAGTATCCCCGGGGTGCAGGGGCGGGGAGCCTCCCTGCAAAAGAAACAGGTTTACTAAAAGTAAGTTAAAGACAAATAACACTTTGGCTTTTACCTCAAACGTCATCTTGTAAAAAGCCGAAACTTTCCCTGTGGGCTTACGCAGCCCACCCCTGCGGTTCCTTTTCTTTTACGAGAAAAGGAACCAAAAGCGTATCTAAGGGATTCCCCTTAGATATCCCCTCAGACTGAAAACATTTCAAAACCTTTCGAAGAATGGAGCAAAGCGACATTCTTGGGGACAATGGCACGAAACTTTATTTTTCCGCAATCTATAACATTGTCCTGACCCCTTGCCAATCCCCCCATCCTGTGATAAAATTCTTTGCAGATAAAACTTACCCCCATCATAAGAAAGGAGCTTTCCATGGCACTGTTTTGCCCGCTTTACAGCGGAAGCAGCGGAAATTGTGTCTATCTGGACTCGGGAAAAACAAAGGTCCTCATCGACCTCGGCGTCAGCTGCCGCGCAGCTGTCACTGCCCTTTCTTCCCTTGACGTCGATCCAAAAGATCTCTCCGCCATTCTCATTACCCACGAACATTCCGATCATATCAAAGGCCTTGCGGTCTTTTTAAAAAAATATCCCGTCCCGCTTTTTGCCTCCCGTGAGGTGCTGGATTTCATCCGGGAGAATGTAAAACTCCCCGAAGATCTCCCGCTGTATGAGGCAGACCCGGACGGATTTTATGTCGACCAGATGCAGGTCAGCCCCTTCCCAACCTCTCATGACAGTGTGGGAAGCCTCGGCTACCGCTTCACCTTTCTGGACAAACACAACGACGAAATCTCGGTCGGTGTCGCAACCGACCTTGGTGTCTATACCCCGCAGGTACAGCAGGGACTCTGCGGCTGTCAGGTGGTCATGCTGGAGTCTAACTACGATGAGGGCATGATCCGCGTCTCCGATTATCCCTATTACCTCAAGCGCCGCATCCAGTCTCAGAACGGTCACCTTTCTAACGGCGATTGTGCCAACGCTTTGACCGGACTTGCCTCGCAGGGAACCCGCCACTTTGTACTGGGACACCTGAGCAAAAACAACAACATGGAGCTGCTTGCTCATCAGGCAGCACATCAGGCTTTGTCTCAGGCAGGATTTGTGGAGGACCGCGACTTCACCCTTCAGGTGGCGCGCCGCAGTGAACCAAGCATCCCGATTCTGCTTTCTGACTCTCCGGATGCACCGGCTGCAAACCTTCTGCTCAAACCGGGTTGGACTGCCGCTGCTGCTCCATCCCCCGCTCTATAAAAACATAACGGCTCCGACCTTAAAAGGTCAGAGCCGTTTTTGCTTTTCTCTAAAATCCATAAAAGAAACAGAAAAACTTCTCCTCACAGGAAATAGAATTTATTTTGCATTTATGATACAATTGTCATATTCAGAATATCCTGCGAAAGGAAGTGTTTTTATGTTGCAAGGTTACCTTCCATCCATGCTTCCCAGTGAGCTGACCGCCCTGTTTCTGTTTTTGCTGCTGTTAGTCCTGGTCATCTATCTGATCAACGCCATCGCCTTTTATAATCTGGCAGTACGCTACGGCGTTCCCTCCCCGTGGATGTCCTTTGTCCCGATTCTGAATGTCTATCAGACAGGAAGATTCATTAATGCCATGCTGCCGGATGTTCCCCCGCTCTACCAGCGTTTTTCGCACATTTCCTTCTGCCTGCTGACGCTCGGCGGATATGCAATCAACACGATCATAACCCTGTTTGTTCCCCAGCTGGAGAACCTCTGGAGCATCTTTTACACTCCGTTTGGTCTGGCAATCGCCTTTCTTCTATACTATTTGTTCTTTTCCCGCTATGTACCGCAGAAAAGGCTTACCTACACAATCCTTGCAACCTTGATTTGCGGACCGATCTTTATCCTCTATTTTTTGAGCAAGGAACGCAAAGAACAACAAAACACATAACATCAGAAAAGGACTCGTCGATTGGCGAGTCCTTTTCCTTGGGTTTTATATGGTGTTCAGTTTAAGATTGTTGCTTCTTGATCTGTTTAGCGATATTCCCGAATCGAATAGAGGATCAGTGCCGGTCCTACCACTGGAATCAGGGAAAGCAGGGTAAACAGGAATTTGTTTCGTGGTTCGTATTGCTGGAAGACAAACAGGTAAACCATGACCTGCGCCAGATAAACCACCAGACTCAAGATACCCGAAATCAGTCCGCCCAAAAATGGAACTGCCCATGCCATCGAAGAAACGATGGAAAGGATCGGCAGCGCATATGCAAGCGGCACATCGCTGAGATAGCGGTTGAACGGAGCGGTATTATACTTGAGCGTATCGCCGATATATCCGATTACATAGAGGTTAAACAGCGGGATAAACGCAAGCCACGGATACGGCATACAGCGCAGCTTTGCCAGCTTAAAAAAGGCAAGTGCAGAAACGATATAGACTGCAAGTTGAACGATCGAGGATATTGACCAGAATGCGGTTATTCCGTACATAAACTTCCTTCTTTCCTGGAATCTTCGGCTTCTTTATTATACCACTTCAAAAGTAAAAATCCTAGTGGCTTAACCCAAATTCCCCATAAAACTTTTAACCTGTTTAAACTCAATTTTCAACTATTTTACACAAGACAGTGTTTCTCATCGACAAAAATCTTCTCAATTCGACATTTCTGTAGAAAAAAGCGTGAAATTATGGGGAAAAACGGCATTTTTTTGGGGAAAAGCTCTTGATTTGCCGGGGAAAAATCGTTATAATGATGTCATCATCAAGTTAATTTCAAAGCAAAAACGGCTTTTCGATTATTTCCTGTATCGAAAAGCCGTTTTTCTTTTTGCTATTGTTATTTTTCCATAAAGTCAGAAAAGTGGTAGGAATACAGACGCTTGCGCACATCCTCCGAGATCTCGCGGAAGATTTTCTGGAACTCACAGCATTTGTTTTTGTGGCGTGTGCAGGCATATTCCCCTGTCACACAGCGGTTGAGGGTATATCTTCCCTCAATGGTTTCGATCACTTCACCCAGCGAGATTTCTTCCGCTGGTTTGCCGATTTCATAACCGCCCTGGGTTCCTTTAAAGGATTTGACAATCCCCGCAGCAACCAGCTTGCGAAGAATCTTCAGTGAAAAACGCAGCGTCACCCCTGTCATTTCAGAAATGGTCTTTGCATCCAACCTTTTCCCACTCTGTGCCAGTGCATGAACAATCCGCACTGCATAATCGGCCTCTAGTGTAATATGCATTTCATTCACCTCTCGCTTCTAAAGCCGTTCTGCTTTTTCCCTGGGGTTTTCTCCCCTTTATACCTTACCTTTTTAGTATATAATACCCTTTATCGCTTGTCAAGCATAAACTTTTTCCTATTTTGATCTTGATTCTCTGCATAGGAGTGTTGGAGGTCAAGGAAGAAACTGCCAGTGTGGACCTGTGCCATCCCCCTTTTTGGTCACAATGAAAGATTTTTTCCCTCTTTGTTATCCTGATTTGACAAAGTTCGCCCTTTCTTTACAAAAATATATATTCAATCACCGAAAAGAGTGCTAGAATGAAAAAACAGGGAGCAAGCTTCAAAAGCTTCCTGTCTAAAATTTTAAAGGAGTGATTGAATATGAATACCACCATTTCCCCAGAAGCACTCTGCAGTCTTGAGCAGAAATTTGACCAGAATCCGGTACATACCGTTGCGATGAACGCTGTATATACAAACGGAATTAATGCCTGCGCCAGAAACTATCCGGTTGACCGCGAGATTACACACGATTACTCCATCAGCCTGACCCAGGGCAAGATCACCAATCAGAAAAAGAGCGGCCGCTGCTGGATGTTCGCAGCACTTAACTGCCTGCGCTTTGCCCTGATGAAAAAATGCAACCTCGAAACCTTTGAGCTTTCCCAGAGCTACACTCTGTTTTATGATAAGCTGGAAAAATCCAACTACTTCCTCGAAAGCATCCTCAACACCCTCGACGAAAAGACCAGCAGCCGCCTGATCGCACACCTGCTGTCCTCTCCACTCGGTGACGGCGGCCAGTGGGATATGCTTTGCAGCCTGGTCAACAAATACGGTCTGGTTCCAAAATCCGCAATGCCGGAAAGCTACAGCTCCTCGGCTACTTCGGAGATGTGCTCCTACATGACCGAAAAACTGCGTGAATTTGCCTGCATCTTAAGACACGCACACAATGACGGCGAAAGCATGGAACAGCTGCGTGCCCGCAAGGAAGAAATGATGCAGACCATCTACAACATGCTGTGCATCAGCCTTGGCAAACCACCAAAGACCTTTACCTTTGAGTACCGCGACAAAGACGGCAACTTCCATCGCGACTGCGACCTGACTCCAAAAGCATTCTATGAAAAATATATCGGTGTCAATGTCAATGATTATATCAGCCTGATCAATGCTCCTACCGAGGACAAACCGTTCTACAGAAGCTACAGCGTCAGCTATCTGGGCAACGTCATCGAAGGCAGACCGGTTAAATATGTAAACCTGCCAATCGAGGAGCTCAAAAAAGCTGCAATCGCTCAGATGAAGGATGGCGAACCGGTATGGTTCGGCTGCGATGTCGGCAAACGTTCTTCCCGTGACGGCGGCATCATGGACACCGAGCTTTATGACCTTGACCACCTGTTTGACACCACCTTCGGCATGACCAAGGGTGAACGTCTGGACTACGGTCAGAGCCTGATGACCCATGCAATGGTATTCCAGGGGGTTAATCTGGATGAAAACGGCAATCCAAACCGCTGGAGAGTAGAAAACAGCTGGGGCGAAGATGCTGGCAAAGATGGCTACTATGTCATGAGTGACCGTTGGTTTGACGAGTACACCTACCAGATCGTAGTAAACAAAAAGTACCTGCCAAAAGAGGTTCTGGACGTTTACGAATCCGAGCCAATCATGCTCGAACCATGGGACCCGATGGGATCGCTGGCAAAATAGCAGGCTGCCGCAAAACACAAAAATAGAAGTTTTTGGTCGAGCTTTTTTCAAAAAGCTCGTGGGGGTACGGGGGCAACGCCCCTGTGACACTTCACAATAAAATAAAAAGCGATAGAGGCTGTAAAGCTGTTTCGATGCTGCCGCACGTCAGTGCGCATCTGCACATATTTGTGCAGATGTAAACTGTAATCCGTTTTGCTGGTACTGCCGAAAACTTCCCACTGGGAACTTTTCGGGGACAGTCCATACAATCCGGCAGTTTGTGAAAACTTTTTCTCTTGCAAAAAGTTTTCACGCTTTCAAAAATGCGCCTGACGATAAAGTGTTTCGCCTTCTGCGGAAGGCGGCCAAAGGCTTCGCCTCTGGACACCACCACCTTTTGAAAAAGGTGGACGAAAACTTCTGTTTTTTCCCCAATAACACATCAGGAGATACTCCCATGAACCTTGTTACCGAACGTCTTATCATCCGCGAACTGAAAATGTCCGATCTGGATCGCTTCGACCCGCTTGCAAACTCGGATTTTGTCTTAAAATATCTGTGTATGTACAAGATGGACCGCGAGGGCTCCAGACAATATCTTCAGCAGATGATCGAAAAGCAGAAGGATTTTGCTATTGCCTTAAAGGACAGCGATGAACTCATCGGCAAGATTCATATTGACGAAGACCATCTGCGATATGATGTCAACTCCGTCGACCTTGCCTACTGGCTGGGCGAAGAATATACCCGCAAGGGATATATGACCGAGGCACTTTCCGCTTTCATCGACTATCTGTTCGAGGAAAGAAAGTATGACGCCATCACTGCGCAGGCACTTGCGCCGAACACTGCTTCCCGCGCACTGCTGAGCAAACTGGGCTTTGTGCAGGAAGGATATTTGCGCCGGGCAATCAAAGACAACGGCGTTATCTATGATAACGTGTTGTTTTCTTTGCTGAAAGAAGACAAAAGCAAGCAGTCTTAATCCAGCTGTCATCTCTTGCTGAAGATGAAAATTACTACAAAAAAAGATGCAGGCAAAATGCCTGCATCTTTTTGTTTTTACTTGAAGTGTCTGTGTCACAGGGGGTTTCACCCACAAACTTTTGTGTACAAAAGTTTGACAAAAAACTCCTGTTTGCCTTCGGCACAAAGACGGTTCGTTTGCTCAAAAGAGCGAGTGTGTTAACGCGAGCGATTTCCGCGTGCTGAAACTACAATTTCGCACTAAACCAGAGCGCGAAACAGTGTCCAGCTTCAAGCTGGTTAGTCTAAGAAATCCTTAAGTCTCTTGCTTCTGCTTGGATGTCTGAGTTTTCTCAGAGCCTTAGCTTCGATCTGACGGATACGTTCACGGGTAACGTTAAATTCCTTGCCAACTTCTTCCAGAGTGCGGTTTCTGCCGTCCTCCAGACCAAAACGCAGCTCCAGAACCTTCTTTTCTCTTGGTGTCAGGGTGGAGAGAACATCCTCCAGCTGCTCTTTGAGCAGGGTGTGAGATGCAGCATCTGCCGGAGCAGGTGCATCCGAGTCCTCGATAAAGTCGCCTAAGTGGCTGTCTTCTTCCTCACCAATTGGAGTTTCCAGAGAAACTGGCTCCTGTGCCACACGCATGATCTCGCGTACCTTGTCAATTGGCATATCCAGTTCTGCAGCAATCTCTTCTGCTGTCGGATCGTGTCCGTTTTTGTGCAGCAGCTGGCTGGAAACCTTCTTTACCTTGTTGATGGTCTCTACCATGTGTACCGGAATACGGATGGTTCTTGCCTGGTCTGCGATTGCACGGGTGATTGCCTGGCGAATCCACCATGTTGCATAGGTCGAGAATTTGAAGCCCTTGGTGTGGTCAAACTTCTCAACTGCTTTGATCAGACCCAGGTTTCCTTCCTGAATCAGATCCAAGAACTGCATGCCGCGGCCAACATAACGTTTTGCAATGCTGACAACCAGTCGCAGGTTTGCTTCCGACAGACGTTTTCTTGCATAAGGGTCGCCCTGTGCCATTCTTTCAGCCAGTTCGATCTCTTCCTCTGGAGTCAGCAGCGGAACACGGCCGATCTCCTTGAGGTAAACTTTGACCGGGTCGTCGATGCTGATACCGTCTACCGACAGCAGCGCATCGTCATCCTTGTCCCCGTCCAGATCTTTTCCATCCAGATCGGACAGATCAATGTCATCGACAATGTCGATGTTGAGTGATTCCAGCGTATCATACAGCTTGTCTACCTTTTCCACGTCAAAATCAAGCTGCTCGAGAGCATCGTTGATTTCTCTTGTGGTCAGTTTGCCGTTGGCTTTTCCGCTTTCGATCAGGCTGCGGATGACCGCCTTTTTGTCTTTAACTGCCAAACTAACTCCTCCTGTTTTTTTTCGCTGCCAGATTTTTGATGTATTCCCCCAGGTCTGCATCATCCATCTGCGCAACTTCCCTGTCTGTTTTTACATTTCTGTGCTCAATTAAGATTCTGATATAATCCTCAAGCGCTGCCTCATCGCACCTTTGGGAAGGCGCGGTCGCCAGAATTGCCGACACCCTTGCCATCGCCTGTTCGGAAAGCTGGGAGGAAAGATCGAGCATCTCGATTCCCTGCCCTTCCTGCAGGCGCGTCACAAAGGTATGATACAGCTCCCTGTTAATATCCGTTACAAAATCCTGTTCCCCGATCTTTGTTTCGAGTGTCCTGTAAAAATCGGGATTTTTCATCAGACAATACAAGATTCCTTCTTCTGCCATGGCGTAGCGCAGCTTCTGCTGACGCTGCAAATCATCCTTTGCCGCCGCCATACTGCCGATATAAAGGTTCATGTCTGACTTTTGTTTGTTCCTCTCCCGGTAGTATTCCCGCTTGTCCAGATTTTTGATCTGCGCCAGGATTGCCTGCGGGGAGATTTCCAGCTCATTTGCTGTCTGGGTAATATATACCTCGCGCTCAAGCGGATTTTTGATGCCAGCAAACAGCTTGCACGCTTCCTTTAAGAATCCAACCTTGCCGTCCGGTGTGCCGACATCGTATGCCGACCGGATTTTGGCAAGCTCAAATTCGACCGCGTTCCTGCTGCCTTCCAAAAGCATCGCAAAGCGCTCTCGCCCGTATTTCTTGATAAATTCGTCCGGGTCCTTTGCTCCCGTCATCGAAAGCACGGTGACCTTGACCCCCACCTCATCAAACATATTGATGGCTCGCTTGGTCGCTGCCTGTCCCGGCCCGTCCGAGTCGTATGCCAGAATTACCTTGTCGGTGTACTGGGAAATAAGCCTTGCCTGTTCATCGGTAAGTGAGGTTCCCAGTGTGGCGACCGCATTGTCAAAACCTGCCTGATGGATGGCGATGACATCCATATATCCTTCTGCCAGAATCAGCCCCGGATATTTGGAGGTCTTTGCAAAGTTTAACGCAAACAGATTCTTACTCTTTTTGAAGACCGGCGTGTCGCTGGAGTTTAGGTATTTTGCACCCTTATCGTCCAATGCCCTTCCGCCAAACGCAACCACGTTGCCCCGAAGGTCAATGATCGGAAACATCACGCGGTTGCGGAACCGGTCGAAGGCGTTTCCCTTTTTGCCTTTCACCGCAACGTTTGCTTCTATCATTTCCTGTTCGGTGTAACCTTTGGACTTGAGGTGGTTGACCAGAGCATACCAGTCATCCGGCGCATAGCCCAGACCAAAGTGACGAATGGTCTTGCGGTCACGTCCGCGCTCAATCAGATACTGATAGGCACCCTTCCCCTGATCGCTCATCAGGCAATTATGGAAAAACCGGGCAGACTCGCGGTTGATCTCCAGCACCTTCTTTTTAAGCAAAGTTCTGGAATCAGTCTCACCATTTTCCGGCACTTCCAGTCCGCACTTATCTGCCAGAAATTTTACCGCTTCCATATATTCCAAATTCTCAATACGGCGGATAAAGGTGATGACATCTCCTCCTGCGCCGCAGCCAAAGCAGTAAAAGGACTGCGTCTGCGGATAGATGAAGAACGATCCTGACTTTTCCGAATGGAAGGGGCAGAGACCTACCAGATAACGGCCTTTCTTTTTGAGCTGCACATATCCGGAAACGACCCGTTCAATATCGCTGTATTGTTTGAGCTGCTGAATAAACAAATCTGGAAGCATCTTTTCCCCTCCTTTCGTGCCTAGAGGCAAATGATAAATGTTATAAAGTTTTCGTCCACCTTTCTCAAAAGGTGGTAGTGTCCAGAGGCAACGCCTTTGGTCGCACTCCGCAGAGTGCGAAATACCTTGTCCGTAAAAGCGCATTTTTGAGAGCTCGAGAACTTTTTGCAAGAGAAAAAGTTCTCGAAAGCCGATTGCAAGTACAAACTTCCCCCGAAAAGTTCCCAGTGGGAAGTTTTCGGCAGTAAAGCTTCACTTTTATCGTGCTGACACTTCCATTTCGTACCAAAACAAAGTGCAAAAGATTGTCCAGATTCTACCGTCAAAAATCATCCACTGGATAATTTTTGAGGTTGCTTTCTACTCACAATTAGTTCTTGGAACCCCTTTCTCTTACAAAGGGGTTCCAAACTTCCCCAAGGCGCTTGAACGATAAAAGTGTTTCGCTCGTTGCAACGAGCGAATAAAGGCTCTGCCTTTAGAATCCGCGAGCTTTTTGTAAAAAGCTCGACCAAAAACTTTTATTTTTGCCCTCTTGCTACCTGTGCTTAACCTACCGACCAGCTCTTTGGGACAAAAAGCTCCTCAAAGCTTCTGACTGCAAATCGGTCACTCATGCCGGAAATGTAGTCGCATACCGCCCGTTCTTTGCCTTCTTCATCGGCAATCATGCGGTATTCCTCCGGCAGGCTGTCAGGATTCTTTTCATAATATCGGTATAGCCCCTCCAGAATATACATGACCTTCTGTTCTTCGTCTTTTGCCTTGGAGCGATAGACCGCCGCAAACATAAAATCGCGAAGCTCATTGTACGCCTTGAGCACCAGCTCGGACATGCTGATCTCCGCTTTTCCCTGCGACTGCTCCACCAGATCAGATACCAGCACCGTAAAACGGGAGGAGCTATTCTCTCCCAGAACTTCCCGCACCGAAAGCGGGATTGCCTGCTCATTCGGCAGCAGCCCCGCCCGCATAGCATCCTCGATATCGTGGTTGAGATACGCAATCTTATCAGCGTACCGCACCACCACACCTTCAAGCGTTTTTGCTTTCAGGTGGCTTCGATGGCACAAAATACCGTCACGCACTTCCGAGCACAGATTCAGTCCCTGACCGCCTTTTTCCAGACGCTCCACCACCCGAAGGCTCTGTTCATTGTGGTTAAAGCTTCCCATGATATTGCGCAAAGCCGTCTCACCTGCGTGAGCAAATGGCGTATGCCCCAAATCGTGACCCTGCGCGATTGCTTCGGTCAGATCTTCGTTGAGGCGCAATGCTCTGGCAATGGTGCGGGCAATCTGGCTGACCTCGATGGTGTGGGTGAGCCTTGTGCGGTAATGATCACCCACCGGATAGAAAAACACCTGTGTCTTGTGCATCAGCCTGCGGTATGATTTGCAGTGCACAATCCGGTCGCGGTCACGCTGAAACGGGGTGCGGATGGGACATTCCTGCTCCGGGCGTGCTCTGCCGGCAGTATCTGCCGAAAGACACGCGAAAGGAGAAAGCATTATCGATTCAAACTTCTGGGTCTGTTCCCGTACATTCATCGCACATCACCCCGTTTTCTGTCAAAAAGGCTAAAAACTCTTTCATATATTATATACTGCAAAAAATCCTTTTTTCCTGCATAAAAACAAAAACTTTTTGTTAAGACGTTTGTAAATATATGAAAAGGGGGTCTTTACTGGGTTGCAAAGTGGTCAAAGCGCTCTTCCAGCACCTGCGGAACCACCAGAGCGGCACTGAGTTCGGTGACTTCCTTGACAAATTTCTCGACCTGATCCTGCTTGAACAACACCTTCATGGTCACCACCGCGCCAAAGTCGGTGTCCTCCACGCGGCAGGTATACTGCGGGAGGATATAGTTGATCTTGCCGTAGAAGGAATAATCCATCTCCAGGCTGAGCAAGGTGCAGGTAGTCATCAGCTTGCGCTTTGCTGCATCCACTGCAATCTTTGCCCCATGGGAATAAGCGCGGACTAACCCCCCTGCTCCCAGCAGGATGCCGCCGAAATAGCGGGTCACCACAACAGCGACATCGACCAGTCCCTCTTTTTCGATGCAGTCGAGCATCGGAACACCGGCAGTTCCCTGCGGTTCACCGTCATCCGAATAGCGCTTGACGCCATTTCGCAGGATATAGGCATGGGTATTGTGGGTAGCGTCGTGATGTTTCTTTTTGATTTCAGCAATAAAAGCGAGGGCCTGTTCTTCGGTCTCCACCGGTGCGATGTGGCCGATAAACTCGGACTTGCGCTCGATGAAGCTGTCCTCTGCCCTGTCATAGATGGTGGTATATTCCTGCATGATTTTTCTCCTATTGTGGGCTTATACTGCCCACCAGCTTGAAGCTGGACACAATTCGCGTTTTGGAATCTTTTTTTCAGTTTTTGTGCCCGCGGTAGGTAAGACGGATAAGGGGGTGCGTGACCGCTTGCGGTTACTGCGGGGGCAAAGCCCCCCGAGGAGATCTCAAAGAGGACACTTCCTCTTTGATACGCTTTTGGATACTTTTTTCGTAAAAGAAAAGTATCCGCAGGGGTGGGCTGCGTAAGCCCACAAAAACTACTGTGCCCCCTCTGGGACAAAATAGCCAATTCCCAAAAGCAACAATGAGGCTGCAAGACACAAAAACATTTTTGCATAGCAAAAAGGCAATGCACCAGTTTTTCTGCTCTGACGCATTGCCTTTGGTAGTCTGAACCTTATTTGGTAAGACCGAAACGTTTGTTGAAACGATCTACACGACCGCCGGTATCAACCAGTTTCTGTCTGCCTGTGAAGAAAGGATGACACTTTGAACAAATTTCAACGCGCAGATCCTTTTTTGTAGAACGAGTTTCAAATTCTGCACCACATGCACATTTGATAACGGTTGGCTCATACTGTGGATGGATTCCCTGTTTCATCTTAGCTAGTCACCTCTTTCTGAAATTACATAGGATAACAAAATACATAGTACCATAGAAAAATCAATTTTGCAAGCGATTTTTCAAAGGAAATTCGCCCTTTTTTGAAAATTTTTTCCCTATCTGCGGTATTCCACAGCCATTCAACAGCTTTCCCCTTTTCTTTAAACAAACTTTCTTTTTCCATGACTATTGACAACCATCAGATTTGCTGCTATATTTTAAGTGTACTATTTAGACTAATACACTTAATACACATCAAAAACGGAGGTAATTTTATGATAAAACTTGACCTGCAAAGCAGGATACCTCTTTATGAACAGCTGGAGGAACAGATTATCCGCCTTTCCCTGCTGGGGGTGCTGGATGAACATGAACAGCTTCCTTCGGTGCGGGCACTGGCGCGGGATGTCGGTGTTAACCCCAACACTGTCGCCAAAGCCTATCAGGAACTGGAGCGTCAGGGCATCATCTATACCGTTACCGGCAAGGGAAGTTTCGTTTCACCGGATGTGCTGTCTCTCGAACAGCCGCGTAAGGCAGCCCTCGAGGAAGTGTTTGCTGCGTTGGATAAGGCGCTTTCCCGCGGTCTTTCTAAAAAGCAGCTGCTTGATTCCATTCGGGAGCACCTGCAATCGCTGCCGGACAATTCGACAAACAGTCAGGAGGGAAATAAATGATTCAATCCGAAAACTTGACCAAACGATTTAACAATACATTGGCGCTCGATTCTCTCACCACCAGTATTGAGGACGGCAAGATTTATGGACTGGTCGGCTCAAACGGTGCCGGAAAATCCACCTTTCTGCGGCTGCTTGCCGGAGTTTACCGCCCGACCGAGGGACGCATCATGATTAACGGCGAGGATGTCTACGAAAATCCGGCGCTCAAATCCGAACTTTTCTTTATTCCGGATGAGATCTATCAGATGCCGGGAGCTTCGATGGATTCGTTGGCAAAGATCTATTCCTCGATCTATCCAAACTGGTCGGCATCCCGCTACGCTGAACTGGTAAAACGCTTCCCAATTCCGCCGGAACGCAAACTCTCCGCCTGCTCCAAGGGAATGCGCCGCCAGATTGCAATTATTCTGGGACTGAGCTGTATGCCAAAATACCTGTTGTTGGACGAAGCTTTTGACGGACTGGACCCGGTCATTCGCGTGGCGGTGCGCAAAATCATCGCTGACGATATCCTTGAGCGCGGAACCACCGTCCTGATTGCTTCCCATAACCTGCGGGAGCTGGAAGACCTGTGCGACCAAGTGGGGCTGTTACACTGCGGAAAGATTCTGTTCCAAAAGGAGCTTGCTGAGCTTCAGCAGGATTTTGCAAAGATTCAGTTTGCTGCAAAACCGCTGCCGGACAAAGCTGCCTTTGAACAGCTGGTTAACGTGATCTCCTTCCATGCAAGCGGCAACGTTGCCGAGATTGTAGCACACGGAAATCCGCACGAGGTAGAGCATAAGCTTTCCGCACTCAATCCTCTGCTCTGCGAGAGCGTTCCGCTCACCCTCGAAGAAATCTTCATTACAGAAATGGAGGCAGTCGGCTATGACTACAACAACGTTATCTTCTAATAAATCATCCGAAAAACTGTTTGACCGTAAGCTTTTCAGTATGATGGCAGGCTGTCTGCGCCAAAACGTCATTCTAATGGCGATGTATACAGTGGGACTGCTGCTTGCAACGGTACTGATAGAAGCCTTTTATGCATCCTCCAATGATCCTGCCACATCAATTTTTCCTCTTATTGGCAGCCTTCTTTCTTTTTGCATCGTTACCTATCTGGTACCGGTTTTACTTTCGGCAATGCTTTTTCACTATCTGCATAACCGTTTATCTGTAGACTTTTATCATTCGATGCCGGTTTCGCGAACCAAACTCTTTTTATCCCGCTACTTTACGGGACTTATCCTTCTGATTGCACCGATTATCCTGTCAAAAATTTTATGTACCGCCATCTATCTGTTTTTCTACACACCACACATCTCCGCTGGATATATTCTCTTATATAATCTCTCTGACTTATTGTTCTGGATCATTATGAACATCATTGTGTTCAATATTTCTTGTATGGTAGCAGTTACCTGTTCCAATGCCGCTGAAAGTATCATTTATTCTATCGCACTGAACGGATTGATCAGTGGTATTAGCTTTATCTTTTCTAATATTTCCACTCGTTTATATGGTCTTTATTTGGACCCCTCTATTATTACCTGGGGTTCTCCTTATGGAGTCATTGCGGAATATACTGCTTCTAATTCTATCGCTTGGGATGTTAAACCAACATTTCTGATGACTACACTGATTTGGTTTCTGATCGGCATGATTGCTTTTTATGCTGCTCTCAAACTTTACCAACGTTTTCACAGTGAATGGGCACAGCAGTGGGGCAGACAGAGCGCCTTTTCCCAGTTGATGAAGATATGTGCAGGTATTCTTTCCATGTATCTTGTATTTGTAATCACTCCATTCGATAGCTTAGCTGGAAGAGGACTTTTTGCTGTTGTGATTGGTGTTCCTCTGGGCTATCTGCTCATTGAAGGTATCACCGGCAAAGGCTTTGACAATCTTGGCAAAAATCTAAAATACATTACCGCTGCAGTATGTCTCTGTCTGATCGTCCCGGTCTATCTTGCAACCGATGGGTTTGGCATCGTAAACTATGTTCCACAGGTCAGCCAGATCAAAGAGGTTGAGGTCAGACTTTATAACCTTAATCCATTTCCTTCTTACTTCTACACCGATAAAAACGGCAACAAACAGTATAATGCTTCAAACGAAACCTACACCTTTACTTCCGAAAAAGCCAAACAGCTGCTTACTAATACTCACAAATCACTGATTGAAAACCGCGAAAAAGAAGCATCTGATTTTTATTCTTTTACGATTGACTACACACTTTCTTCTTTCGGCAGAAATGTTTCCCGGCGTTATAACCTCCCCTGTGATCAGTATGATGTTCTGTACCAGCTAATGTGTGAGCCGGAATATCTCAAACAAACCCAGCCGATATTCGATTATTCTCCTGAAGTTTTGGAATCTGTGATCTGCCACGACAAAACCGGAACGATTGCCGGTACTGTAAGCTCTGAGCAGTATGAACAGCTTCTGGAAGCTGCCCGCACCGATATTCTGAACCTGACTCCAGATGCACTGACCGATGTTTCCAAAGATCCGATTGTCGGTTATTTAAACCTGAACGTAAAAGAATATGACGAAAAGAACGGGGTCAACCTGGAACTGAAAGAGCAACTGACTTCCTTGACCTATGACAGTTCTGTTTTCGTGCTTCGGGAATCTTATCACAACACTTTAAACCTTTTAAATGAGTTGGGAATCAATCCGCAGGACACCCGCCTAGATCTGGTCAAATCCATTACTATTTCCATGCCGTCCAGAGATGACATCGAATTGACCCCTGAATTCAGATTCAATGGCAACCTTGATGCAGTAATTGACCCAACAGAATACGATGATTCTCTCTGTTGGGAAATTACCGATCCAAAACTGATCGCACAGATTGTGGATGCAGTTTCTCTTGACCGCACCTCTGCTTCCTGCAATCAGGTTTACTTCAATATGACCAAGGAAGCGGAACGCAGTGACCTGCGTGGTCAGGTATATATTGAAAACAGCACCCTTCTCTCCATCCTCAAGGGCAGCGGCATTCAGGTTCCATATCTGCTTTCCAATCAGGAACTCAATGAAATTCAGCTTATCATGCAGCAAAATGGCAATATTGTTTCAGGACCTTTAGAAACGGAATATCATCTCGATATTTTTGATATTCAGAACTTTGTAAGCGTTGCCGAGTTTGCACGCCAGCACGATCTGGACTGGTTCACAGGTAAAACACCGGAACAGCTTGACGCTATGGAGAAAACAGCCTTCACTTACCCTGACAGTTTGTATCAGGTATTTTATCATGATATGATGCTGAGTTTCTAATCCGATATTCTCCTTTTATAATTCATCCATAAAGAAAGGGCACGACCGTTTTGGTCGTGCCCTTTCCCCTTTCTCGAAGAGAAAAATTCTCGATGAGAAAATTTCTTCGACAGAAAATTTACAAACAAAAATTGAAAACTTTCCGGTGAATTGTTATGATAGAATTGTTTGCGGGAATAGTAATAATATCCTTTCATTTATGGAGGTCAAAAAAGAAATGGAAAATAATCCGATCAATATGAAAATTTATTTTGCTTATGGCAGCAACCTGCACTTGGAACAGATGAAACGGCGCTGCCCTACTGCAAAACTTCTGGGAACCGGCAGAATCGAAAACTATACCCTGCTGTTTCGCGGTCCCTGTCAAGAGGACACCTTCCTCACAGTAGAACCAAAACAGGGAAGCTTTGTTCCGGTCGCTGCTTTCTCGGTCGAACCTTCGGACGTCAAGGCTCTGGACGATTATGAGGATGTCGAAAACAATCTCTACCGCATCGAAGCTGTTTCCACCGAAGTCACCGGTCACGGCATGCTTTCCGGCTTTTGGTATATCATGAATGATGGACAGCCGCGCCTTCCTTCCGACCGCTACTGGAATACCGTTCTGGAAGGCTATCAGGATGTCGGCTTTGACCGCGCCCTGCTGGATGAAGCCCGCCGCGAGTGCCAGCAAAACGACCGCTAGAAATACGACGAAAACTTTTGTACGGGAAAGACTTGACCTTTCTGCTTTTCTGCTGATATAATAGATAGCGCAGTAAAGCTGCACATGATACGGATTCAGCGTATCCCGGGAACCCTCCCTGCATCAAACAGAGGGTACGAAATGTGCGGATATGGCGGAATTGGCAGACGCGCTAGATTTAGGCTCTAGTGGGTACCCCCGTGCAGGTTCAAGTCCTGTTATCCGCACCATAAAAGAAAAGTGCCTCTGTCGAAGACAGGGGTGCTTTTCTTTTATTTGGAGTGGTCAGGAGTTGAACCTTTTCAAGTTCCTGTTATCCGTTTATCCGTTGCTGAATACCCTCCGTAAACCAAAGCTTTGTTTTCGTTTGGTTATCACGCATCATAAAAGGCAGTACCTCTTTCCATAACAGAAGTGCTTTTCTTTTATTTGGAGTGGTCAGAACCCCAGCCTTTTCAAGTTCCTGTTATCCGTTGCTGAACACCCTCCGTAAACCAAAGCTTTGTTTTCGTTTCGTTATCACGCACCATAAAAGGCAGTACCTCTTTCTAGGACAGGGGTGCTTTTCTTTTATCCTCAAGCGCCTGAAGGTCAGCTTTCCCGTGCTGTTCATATCCATATCATCCAATCCCAGTTAAAAGACAAGAAGGTATTATCATCATGTCGCAAACAAAACATTCTGTCAACCACCCTTTCAAACGCTTTCTCTTTCTCTGCCTTGGTCTGATTATCATGGCATTTGGCATAGCGTTCTCCATCCAGGCTGCTCTTGGAACATCCCCTATCTCCAGCGTTCCTTATGTAACTTCTGCTATTTCCGGGCTGTCTGTGGGAACCACCACGATCATAATGAATTTCATCTTCATTCTGATCCAGATTGCTATTCTGCGCAGAGAATATGATTGCTTTCAGCTTTTGCAGCTTCCCGCAGCAATCCTGTTTGGTGTTATGATTGACGTGGCAAAAATCTGTATTCAGGGCATCACCGCCTCCAACTATTTTGAGCAATGGATTCTTTGCGCTGTCGGCATCTTTCTGATTGCCTTTGGTGTCAGCGTTGAGGTAATGGCACATCTGGTTACCACCGCGGGAGAGGGCATTGTCCTTGCAATCTGTCAAAAGGTTCCCATCCGCTTTGGCAATATGAAGGTTATCTTCGATGCGACTCTGGTCTGTATCGCTGTCATCTTGTCCTTTCTTTTTCTTGGACACCTCGATGGTGTACGGGAAGGTACCATCGCTGCTGCTCTGTTTGTTGGTCTGATTACCAAACAGACCAACAAACTGACAAATCTTATCGAACGCACCTGCTTACAATAAATTTTCGTTTTTCTCTGTCGCCTGCTCATACCGGAATAAAATAAATTTATTCCGGTATTTTTTCATTTCTTCACTTGACTTTATCAAGTAAATCATTTATACTTGACCTAGTCAAGAATAGGAGTTGAATGATCATGTTTCAGACCCTGGCATATTATGCCACCGCATTTCATCGCAGCTTTGTAAGCTACACCACCGCCAAACTGCAGACACTGGGGCTTAACTTTGGCTCCCTGTTTCTGGTCATCTATGTGGGAAAACATCCCGGCTGCACCCAGACACAACTGACCTCCGACCTGAATCTGGACTGGGGATATTCCCAGCGGAGCGTCACCAAACTGGTGGAGGAAGGATTTTTAACAAGAGAAAAATCCGGACGCTGCTATCATCTGAATCTGAGTGATAAAGGTCAGCAGGCGTTTGAGGTCAGCCATCAGGTCTTTTTTGACTGGGATGAACAGGTTTTATCGGCACTGAGTTTACAGGAGCGGGAACAGTTATTCACTCTCTTGGCAAAAGCAGCCCAGAAAGAAGTGGATTCTATATGTACGAAACCATCAACAGCCCAATAAACTACGGTGGGCTTCCCTTAAAAAATCGCATCATCTTTGCTCCTACCTCGCTGGGACTTCCCCAGACAGAACAGCTGGAGCTTCTCAAAAAGATCGCCTGTGGAGGATGTGCCATGATTATCATCGGGGATGTTCCGGTGCTTCCTTCCCGATTTGGTCCTTCCCTCTACACCAAAAAGGGATTTGATTACTACCGAACCCTGACCGATATGCTTCATGCGCAGGGATGTAAAGTCTGTGCCCAGCTGCATCAGTCCGATTCCAACCTTAAGGGAATGATCCGATATATCCCCGGTGTGCTCACCAAACGAATTTCCATGGAAGAACTGCGTCCCCTGCTCAATCAGCAGGTAGGCCCCTATATCACCAACCTGCCCATCAAAAAGGTTCAAAGCATCACCTCCGCTTTTGGTACCGCTGCAAAACTTGCAGTGCAGGCTGGTTTTGATATGATCCAGGTTCATGGGGACCGGATGTGCGGAAGTTTTGCTTCCTCCCTGTTCAATCAACGCACCGACTGCTATGGCGGAAGTCCCGAAAATCGTGCGCGGTTTGCTGTGGAAGCTGTCACTGCCATCCGCCGCGCTCTGCCAGATCTGCCCATTGATTTTAAGCTTGCAGTCCGTCAGGAAAACCCGCACTACGGAAACGCCGGCGTTCTGGAATCTGAACTTCCTGTCTTTGTTCCGCTTCTGGAACAGGCAGGCGTCACCAGCTTTCATGTAACTTTGGCAAACCACGGGGAACTTTCCGACACCATCCCGCCCGCAAAACATCCGGTATTTTCTTCTGAGGGATGTTTCCTAAAGTTCTGCGATCAGGTCAAGGCGCTGACTAACCCCCCTGTCTGTGGAGTGGGTGGACTGACTGACCCTGATTTTGTGGAAGAACAGCTTAAGAGCGGACGAATCGACTGCGCCGCAATGAGCCGCCAGCTGATTGCAGATTCCGAGTGGCCCAACAAGGTTCAAAACGGTGATGCAAAATCGATTCACCGCTGTATCCGATGCAACAAAGAGTGCCTGGGTGGCATGATGGCTCACCGAGGCGTTCACTGTATCTATGAAAGGAAGAAATGATTATGAGTTACGCTATTGTTTTCAGCAGCCGCACAGGCAACACCGCTCTTCTGGCTCAGACCATCCGGGACACCCTGCCGGGTGACTGCCTCTATTTTGGTACCCCAGACTCCAAAGCACTCGAAGCAGAAACTGTCTACGTCGGTTTCTGGACCGATAAAGGAAGCTGCGATGAAAGCATCGCCCAGTTCTTAAAAACCCTCACCAATCAGAAGGTATTTTTGTTTGGTACCGCTGGATTTGGCGGCTCTCCGGAATACTTTGAACAGATTCTCAAGCGTGTTTCGGAAAATCTGGGAGAAAATACCCAGCTTGTTGGCAGCTATATGTGTCAGGGCAAGATGCCGCAGGCAGTCCGCGACCGCTATGAATCAATGGAAGAAAGCCCCCGCCGCACTGCCATGCTGCAAAACTTCGATCAGGCAGTTTCTCATCCTGACCAGCAGGATCTGGAAAACCTTAAAACTGCTCTTACAAAATAATCGTTTTCATTGTACAAAAAGCCATCCCCGTTTTATGGGGATGGCTTTTTTATGTATCAGTGATGATTTTCCTTTGTAACAACACTTTGATAGAACTTTAGATACTGCTCATAAACAAAGTCGATATCAAACCCGATTAACGCATCAAAGGAAACACTATCCAGCAGCGTGCGGACAAATCTCGTTCCCAGATAATACCCGACATCTCCGTGTCCATGATAGTCGCACCAGTCACCAAAGTAACGCTGATTATATCGGCTCATGGTGGGGAGGTCATGGTGAAAATCGTCCAGAATCTGCACAAAATTACGGTCACACCAGCTTTTCCACCCATTTTCGTCCTGATGATAGTAGCTGTCATCCCCCACCAGAACCTGTTCAAAATACATGGCAATTCCTTCTGTAAAAAGCTGCCAGACAAAGTTTTTCTCGCTTTGCTCCGACTCCTGCTCCAGCTTGCCGTACTGTTTATGATAAAGGTGTCCCAACTCGTGATAGATTAACCCGTACATCGCCTGACGGGAATACCACCCAAGTTCCAGAATCTTTTCGATTCCAAGCAAAATCACATCTCTTCCATGGATGCTGGTCACCCATCCGGCAGCGTTGCACAGCCCCAGATACAAAACAAGATCAGAGTCTATCCCTCTGTGGAAGGTTTGGATGATGCGTTCGTTGAGATGGCCGGTCACTGCCAGAAAGGACTGCTGCAAGATATCCCGCTTTGGGTTTTGAAAAACTGCCTGAATGACCGGCAAAAAGTCCTTTTCAAAGGTGTACTCTCCGCTTGCAATATATTCTTCCACCTCATCCTCAAACAGATGAGACGAATCTTCATAGATTAAATTGACATACTCTCTCCATTTGTCGCGGGAAAAAGCTCCCTTATCAAACAGGTCGTCGATCTGTCCGGACGTGTTGATGATTTTAAGCATGACAAATCCGCCTTTTCTCTTTTGTAGTATCTTTATTCTATCAAAAATCAGAATCAATTCCAACACACGAAATTTTCTCTTAAAATTTCTTTTTCCTCTTGACTCTCAACCAAACTTCAGGTTTATACTGACGTTGCAAGGTACCAAAGCAATATTATATCGGAGGTTTTTTATGAAAATCGGTGAATTCGCCCAGTTGTGTCACACCAATATTTCGCTGCTACACTATTACCAGAAAACCGGTCTGCTGTTTCCCGATTATGTCGACCCGTTTACCGGTTACCGCTACTATACCAGCGAACAGATTCCCGTCTTTTTCCGAATCCGCAGCCTCAAGCAGGCAGGATTTGAGCTAAACGAAATTAAAAAAATGATTGCTGCGCAAAAAAGCGATACCGAGATCCTGCAGCTGTTTGCGCAAAAGAGAGAAGCCCTTCTTCGCTCTCTGCACGATCTTGAGCTGGCGCAGCAAATGATGTCAGGAGGTAATTTCATGCCAACCATCCAATTTGTCAGCAAAAACGGCAAGGATACCGCATTCCTTCCAAGACAGCATACAGACGACCTTTCCCTGCTGTATCGAACCCTCGATCAGGAGCTTTCCGCACAAAACTATCAGCGCATCTCCTTCTTCGAAATAACGGACAACATAGTTTCCTGTGAGGTATTAAAGAAAACCACTTCTGCTGTTACCCCACACGAAGCAATCGACCTTCCTTTTGAGAATGACCCATCCGTCATCGGAAAATGGGAAACAGTCGGAGAGTTTGCAACCAAAGAAGATTTTCTGCAAAATATCCTTCCCCTGCAAAATGATGACACTCTTACCCGGGAAATCTACTTCCTTCCAAACGGTGAGCATTACTGGTGCTACGGCTGGACCAAAGGAATGCTGCTGATTGACGACGGTGTTTCTACCACCCAAAACCCTTACGTTCTGGAACAGCACAACGGAGAGGAATACCTGTTTGTCACCTTCAAGTCCTATGACTACTGCCACGGCGGCAATCCGACCGTTCTGGTGCTCAAAAATGTCGACCACAACCGCTACTCTGCCGAGGAACTTTCGCGAAAGGACGACCTTAATCTTCCATTTGTGCTAGACGAACGGTTAGTCGGCAGCTGGAAAGCGCACAGTTTCTGCAAAACCAAAGAAGCGTTTGACCCAGGGCACCGCACCTGCAACCCATACTGGTCTGAAGTGACCTTCTTCCCAAACGGAAGCTGTACCAGCATCTATCGGGAAGGTGAAATTTCCGGCGACGACAAACAGACCTGGACCAAAGGCTATCTGCTGCGTAAATTTAACCACTGTGCCTGCGCCTATGAAATCCGTACTATCGACGGTATCGACTATCTCATCATCGAGTGGAAGAGCGGCGACTACCGCTGGGGCGGCTTTGATACCGACTACTATGTTTTTATCCGAAGTGAAAATTGCAACTAATTTTTTCTTCCTTCTTTTCTGCAAAAAAACTGTATCTTCTGCACTGGGGATAGAATCGGCATCAGAAGTATGCTATGGTAGTCAAGGCAAGGGATTCATCCGCACGATTACCCCTTCCGTTTGTTTTAAAAAAGGTCAGTCCCAAAAATGGACTGACCTTTTTCTCTTTCTCACATTTTTCCCTTTTTCAGAATAGAATGACACAGTCTATTCTGAGGAGTGGTCTCATGGCACCAAAACGAAAACCTTTCATCAATCCGGTCGATGGCTTTTTAATCCTTTTTCTGCTTTTGCTCCTGATTCAGTCCGCCTTCAATCTGCTGTTTGACCAGACCTTTACTGCGGACACAAACGCCATCGATGTGGTGGTTCGCACTTCCGCTGCTTTGATTTTCGGCAGCTTTTTAAGCGGCCAGGACAAGGTCGAAACACCTTCTACCCAAGCAAAAAGCACTCCTGCTCCAATGACACTTTCTTCCGCTTTGCCATCGGAGAACATCCCTTCCGGTCAGATCGGTTTTTCTGCTCCGATGCCTTCCTCCTCTTTGGATGAGGTTTCCTCCCCTCCAGCTTTTTCGGAAAAGCCTGCTGTGGATACCCGTACCAGGCCAAATCTTTCGGTGATCGTTGTCGCACTGGTTGGACTTTTTTCGCTGATTTTACTGCTGATCGTCCGCAATTTCACCACCGTTACGCCCAATATGTCCGCTACCCTTTCCCAACTGCGGGACTTTGTGTGTGGCTGTATTGGCTTTCTGGTTCGCCGTGCAAGAGAAAACTAAACTTCTTATAAGCTCAAATCCTTCTTGCTGAAAATTGTAATTCCCAGTCCATACAGCAAAACGCCGCCCAGATAGAGCACTGCTGTCATCCATAATTCCCCATTTCCCGCCGCAATCGCTTTCGGGTCAAACAAAGTCATCGGTGTCAGGTATTTTAAGAACTCCATGTCCTCCCCTACCTGCGAAAGCATCTGGATCAGAATAAACAGAATGCTCAATCCGCCGCCAAATCCCAGCGCGTATCTTGCTTCGCTAAACAAACAGCTTCCCAAGAAACAAAGTCCGGACAAAAACAGATGCAGCCCCAAAAGTCCCAGATTCAAGATCAAAAACTTTCTACCATCCAGCTCATCCGGGAACTGAATCTGTGCATAAAGCATCGAGATTGCCACCACATAATCCATCTGCAGCACGACCGATACCACCAGTGTGAGTGCCTGGGTCAGGCAGATTTTGGTCCTGCTGTTTGGGCTGGACAGCAGCCACGCCATCGAGCCGCGGTCAACATATCGAACCATCAGGATGTTGACCGCAATCAGCTCCAGAATCAGCGGCAGGCAAATAAGCAAAAATCCATACAGATAGTTTGCCATAAAGTCAAGCAAGGTGCTGCCCGGCGCATTCATTCCAAATGCGGAAAAGAGCTGCGGCATCGATTCCATCATCTGGTTTAAGCTTTCACCCAACGCAGGGTCAAACATTCCAATGATGACCGTAATGTACATAGTTAGAATAGCGCTGAAAATAATCCACGGTTTATAGATCGTCTTGAGATTGCGAACAAACAAGGTCTTAACCATTTTTCTGCTCCTCCCCATAAAAATGCAGGAACATTTCTTCCAGTGTTTCCTGCTTTTCTCTCAGGTCGCACACCCCGTATGCAAGCGCTGTTTGCAGCAGCTTTTGCAGACTCTGCTCCTTTTTAAGGCTCACCGTCCATACATTATGGCTGACCTCTCCATCCTGCCAGCACTCCCTCGCCAAAACAGCCTGCTGCTCACGGGAAAAGGTCAGCTGATATACCCGCCGGTGCAGCTTCTGCATCGGTTCGGTCGCAACCAGTCTGCCCGCTCTCAAAATTGCTACCCGGTCACAGACACGTTCTGTCTCCTCAAACAGGTGGCTGGAAAGCAGCACCGTTGTTCCTTTTTCCTTCTCCTTCAAGATTACCTGTGCAAAGCGGTTCTGCATCAATGGGTCCAATCCGCTGGTCGGTTCATCCAGAAGCAGAATCTTCGGGCTATGCATCAAAGCACAGACAAGCCCAACCTTCTGTTTGGTTCCCTTGCTCATGCGGCGGATCTTCTGACCTGCATTCAGCGAAAACAGCTGAATCAGTTCTTCCATTCTGCTAGCATCCTTCATGTTGCGGATTCCTGCCATCATCCTTAAAAATCCAATCCCACTCATATCTTCCATCAGCGCAAGCTCTCCTGGCAGGTAGCCCACTTCCTTCTGGATTTTACTGGCATCTGCAAAACAGTCCATTCCCAGAATCCGGACCATTCCGCTGTCCGGACGAACAAAAGCCCATCAACTGACGGATGGTTGTTGTCTTGCCCGCTCCGTTGGGGCCAAGGAACCCAAAGACTTCTCCCTGTTCGATTGCAAAGCTCAAATGAAAAACGCCCCGCCCGTGTCCATAGTCACAGGTCAGATCCTTTACCTCGATCATCGTCTTGCTCATCTTTGATATTCCTCCTTATAAGCATAACCTATCATCATCTGTTTCCAGCGCGCATACTCCTGCATCAGGGGTTTTAATTCTATCTTCCCGCCGCTCATCAGCTGCCAGTGCAGGTAGCCGTCGGTGAGAAAGATCAGCGTCTGCAAAACCTCTCTGGGGCTTACTCCCTCCCGAAACCGGCTGGTGTCAATGTGGGAAAAATAAAGGTCGTACATCTGATTTGTCATGCTGACGATGTATTTTTTTGTCACCGGACTGATGTCCTTTTCGGTGTTATAGTACATCCGAACCGAAAACTCCAGCACCCACGGCATCTTTTCAAACAGCTTCAGCTTCCCTTCAATCCCATAATCGAGAAGGTCAAAGAAGTCATCAATCCCCATCAGCACCTCTTTTTTCAGGTGATTTTCGATCATCCTTTTCAGATACTCACCCAGATAGAAATAAAGTGTCTTTTTGTCATGAAAATAATAGAACAACAGCCCTTTGGAAATTCCTGCTCTGGACGCGATCTCATCGGTGGAAGCGTGCTTGTAGTCGTTTTGGGCAAACACTTCGATCGCTGCCTGCAAAATCCTCTTTTTCTTTTCCTTTGGCAGCTGGGAAAAAGGACTGCCCTTTTGCTTTGTATCCATCCTTTTCCTCCTTTGTTTTGACTGTCCAGTCAATTTTCTTTACGCTCATTTTACCAGATTGACTCAGATTTACAAGGCTCATCGGCACAAAAAAAGCACCCCTTACAAGGGTGCTTTTTTCTGGATTCTTATTTATTCATAGGCACAGAAGGTATATCCCTGCGCGCGCAGATCATCGATAACCTGACCGAGAATCTCAGTGTTTGTCTTGGACACTGCGTGCAGCAGGTAGATTGCACCAGGGTGACACTTGGACTCGATGGTCTGGATGGCTTCCTGCGGGTCAGGCTGATCGTCCACCAACCAGTCACGGTATGCAAAGCTCCAGAACACGCTCTTATAGCCCAGCTGCTGCAGGACACTTAAGTCCGCTTCAGAAAACTCGCCCATCGGGAATCGGAACAGGCTCATCTCGTAGCCGTAATTTTCTTTCATATAGTCATGCAGCTCCATGACCTCTGACTTACATTCCTCGGTGGAGATTTCCGGGAAGGATGGATGGTTGACGCTGTGATTGCCGACGATGTGGCCCTCTTCAATCATCCTTTGAATCAGCTCAGGCTCGGACTTAACATAAGGCATGGTGACAAAAAAGACTGCCGGCACCTGTTTTTCCAACAGCACGTCCAGAATTGCGCCGGTATAGCCGTTCTCGTACCCTTCGTCAAAGGTAAGATAGATTTTCTTCTCGTTTTCCCGGATAAAATCCGCACCATACTGACCATATTTTTCCTGATAGGAGGTCGCACCACTGGGGCGGTTGTCCTCATCGACCGGTCCGCCCGGACCCCATCCAAGTTTTGTGGTGTCCAATCCCTGTACCGAGGTCTGCTCGGTCACAACCTCACTTTGGGTCTGGGCAGACTGTTCTGTCGATTCCTCTTTCTGCTGTTCTTCCGACTGATTTGTTTCTTCTGCTTCTTCCTGCTCGGAAGGTTTTTCCATGCTCAGCTCATCCCCAGCTTCGTCTTCTTTTTCACCGGACAGGCTGTCGTTTCTCTCCTGAGATTCGCCTTGCTCATCAGGCTGCACCTCGGGCTGTTCTTCTTCCGATACTTCCGGCACCGACTGTTCAACCGGTGGCTCAGGCTGTGTATTCTGTGGTTCTGCCTCCCTGCTGCAGCCGGTAAAGGCGGTCAGCAGCAAAGCAGCTGTCAATATCATCGAAATCATTTTTTTCATCTGATTACCACACCTTTCTTTTCTATCTGACATCTCCCTTATTTTGTGCTAAAGTCCGGTCAATCATTCGCTCTTCTTATATCCTCATTATAAAAGACTGTTGTCATAAAAAGCAATCCTTTGGGCAGACTATTTTTGATAAAAAATTCAGATTTTTCCGAAAGGATGAGACCCATTATGAACAAACGACAGATTGAATCAATAAAAGCTCGACAGATTCTGGACTCCCGCGGCAATCCGACACTGGAAGCGGTAGTTGTGTTAAACGATGGCAGCATTGGAAGAGCAGCTGTCCCATCCGGTGCTTCCACCGGAGAGCATGAACTTGCCGAGCTGCGGGACAATGACCCTTCGCTCTATCTTGGAAAAGGTGTAACTCAGGCTGTGGGACAGGTAACACAGACCATTTTACCTGCGCTCAAAGGGAAAAATATTTCTGCTCAGCAGGAAATCGACCAGATTTTGACAGAACTTGCTGACGATCAGGGCAGAAAACTCGGCTCCAACGCGATGCTGGGAGTATCGCTTGCCTGTGCAAAAGCTGCCGCCATTTCCTATCGTCTCCCGCTCTATCGCTATCTTGGAGGAAGCAATGCCAATATTCTTCCCGTTCCAATGATGAATATCCTCAACGGCGGAGCGCATGCTTCCAACAATCTGGACATTCAGGAGCTGATGATCATTCCCCACAAGGCAGAAAGTTTTTCCCAGGCACTGGAACAGTGCTGCCGTGTCTACCATCGTTTAAAGGAGATTCTCAAAGAAAAGGGTCTTTGCACCGCGGTGGGCGATGAAGGTGGATTTGCTCCAAACCTCGGTTCGGAAGATGAGGCATTTGGACTGCTGATGCAGGCAATCGACCGCGCAGGATTTATGCCGGAGGAAGATTTTGTGTTGGGAATCGACACCGCCGCTTCCGAGTGGGCAAATCCAATTCCCCAGTCTCCCGACGAATCCATGCCGGACAAACCCTATACCCTGCCAAAATCCAACCTTTCCTACACTGCCGAGGAACTGATTGCCCATTGGGAAGGTCTGTGTGCCAAGTACCCCATCCGCTCCATCGAGGACCCTCTGGGAGAAAACGACTGGCAGTCCTTTGTCCAGATCACCCATCGACTGGGAAGCCGCATCCAGATTGTGGGGGATGACCTGTTTGTCACTAACCCAGAGCGGATTCGTGAGGGAATCGGTATGAAGGCAGCAAACGCTGTTTTGATTAAGCCAAACCAGATCGGAACACTCAGCCAGACACTGGAAGCAGTGCAGATTGCCCAGAGGGCAGGCTGGAAAACCATCCTCTCCCACCGTTCCGGTGAGACCGAAGACTGTTGTATTGCGGACATTGCAGTTGCCTGCGGTGCCGGACAGATTAAAACCGGTGCTCCCTGCCGCGGCGAGCGCACTGCAAAATATAATCAGCTCCTGCGCATCGAGGAATCTCTGAACAGCTCAAATTCGCTGCATATTGCGCGCTTTGGGTTAGCTTAATCTGTATCTGATTTTTCCATTTTGTCCTGCGATAAATTTAAAACAATTCTTTCCCTTCAATGAAGAAAAAAGATGCTGCCATAATGGCAGCATCTTTTTATCATTTTAATTGCTCTATATTTCCGGACTGAATTGCCGTTATGTTCTCGGCAATTTTTTCCTTTGGCCAATCCCACCAGCAAATAGACTGAAGTTTCTTTATGTTCTCCTCAGAAAAACGCTTTTTGATTGGTTTTGCAGGAACTCCACCCACAATGGTATAAGGAGGAACATCCTTTGTTACAACGGCGCGTGCTCCAATCACCGCACCATCTCCAATTGTAACGCCTGAAAGGATGACCGCTTCATATCCAATCCACACATCATTGCCAACAACAATATCTCCCTTGTTGTCCCAACTGTCTGCGACATTCTTTTTTTCCAACCCTCATTCCTCAAAAAACAGAGGGAATGGGTAGGTCGATAGCGAAGAAAGCGTATGATTTGCACTGTTAAAAAGAAATTTTGCTCCGCAGGCAATCGAACAGAACTTGCCAATTATAAGCTTGTCATGGTTAATCGGATAGTGGTAAAGCACGTTGTTTTGTTCAAACATTCGTGGGTCATGTACAAAGTCATTGTACATGGTGTATTCTCCCACTATAATATTGGGGTTCGTAATAACGTTTTTGAGGTAAACGGTCTGCGTATCTCCGGTACGCGGATAAATTTTTTCTCTGGAATAGTCATGAAAAATCCTCCTGCTATGATTTTTTGTTCTCTACTATTCCAGATATTACAATGCATCGTTTCAAGGAATACTACCTCTTTTATCAGTATATTCCCTGTATCTGATAAAATCAAGAAGCTAAAAAAAGTCTGCAAAATGCAGACCTTTTTTTATAAATTTAAGAATATAAGAGCCACCAGAATCATTCCCAGTGCAGCCCACTGCCGTTTTCTTGGTCGTTCCCCAAATGCCGCAACGCCAATCAGGCTGATAGCAAAAATCGTTCCTGCACTATAGGTCGGATAGACCAGAACCGCTGGCAAAGAGGTCAGTGTTTTGAGCAGAAAAAACACCGAGCCATAGTTCGGAATACCGACCAGACAGCCGTACACAATCTCCGAAACTCTCAGCTTTTCCTTGTGATAAATCATCATGCCGACACTGAGGAAAAATGCTACAATAAATGTGATGAGCAAAAACCAGGAATCAAGATTTCGGTCTCCCAGCTCCTCAAAAATTTTTGCCATGCTGTCGGTTAAGCCGCTGATTACCAAAAGTAAAATCAGCCCCGAATAGTTCTTATCGCTGTTCTTTTCTTCTTTGACCTGCATCATCCAGATTGCAGCGCAGGCAATCTAGAAACCAATCGTCTGCAATACTCCCGGCAGTTCCCCAAAGGCAACGATTGCAAAAATCATCGAGATAATCAGTCCTAGCCGCGCAAAAGTTCCCGAAAGGATGACGCCGTTTTTCCGAATGCTGCTTTGCAGACTTACCAGACTCAGCAGATATAAAATTCCCCGAACTGCGCCCAATCCCAGTGCAAACATACCGGACCCATCCAGTACAAACTCACGGAACTGCATAGTCAAAAACGCAAACACCGCCGCTGAAAGGTAGTTCATCGCAAAACGGGAATATTTCCCTGTGCACTTTCTGTCTCCAATCCGAAGCACTGCCGACACTGCCGCACTCGAAGCGATTGCACAAAACAAATAAATCATCTTACTTGCTCCTTTCCCTGATATACAAAAACGGCATCCGAACGGATGCCGTTTTTTGGAGTATCAAAAGATACTTATTTGATCAAAGAGAAGTTAGCAACAACTGCTGCAAATACGATGGAAACCATGGAGAGCAGTTTGATCAGAATGTTGATAGATGGACCGGATGTATCCTTGAATGGGTCACCAACGGTATCGCCAACAACAGCTGCTTTGTGGTTGTCAGAACCTTTGCCGCCGTGGTGGCCAGCTTCGATGTATTTCTTAGCGTTATCCCAAGCACCACCGGAGTTGGACATCATAACTGCCAGAACGAAACCGGAAACAGTAGCACCAGCCAGCATACCAGTTACACCAACAACGCCCATGATCAGACCAACGATAACTGGAACAACGATAGCCAGAACTGCTGGCAGAACCATCTCGTGCAGAGCGGATTTGGTACACAGGTCAACACAGCTTCTGTAGTCTGGTTCAGCAGTACCTTCCATCAGACCTGGGATGGATTTGAACTGTCTACGAACTTCAACAACGATGCTCTGTGCAGCACGGCCAACGGATTCCATTGTCAGAGCTGCGAATACGAATGGGAGCATAGCACCGATCAGAAGACCGATCAGGACTGGTGGGTTCATAACGGACAGGTCGAAGTTATAATCTGGAGCAATCAGTTTTACCTGATCGATGTAGGAAGCAACCAGAGCCAGAGCGGTCAGAGCTGCGGAACCAATTGCAAAACCTTTACCGGTAGCAGCGGTTGTGTTACCCAGGGAGTCCAGAGCGTCGGTTCTGTTACGAACTTCTTCGCCCAGACCAGCCATTTCAGCGATACCACCAGCGTTATCAGCAACAGGGCCGTAAGCGTCGGTAGCCAGAGTGATACCCAGAGTGGACAGCATACCAACAGCTGCCAGAGAGATTCCGTACAGACCCATGTTGAAGCTTTCTGCACCACCGGATACAAAGTAGCTGATCAGAACTGCTACACCAACGATAACAGCTGGGATTGCAGTGGATTTCATACCAAGGCCCAGGCCACCGATGATCAGGGTAGCAGAACCTGTTTCGGAAGTTTCAGCCAGATGCTGAGTTGGTTTGTAAGAGTCGGAGGTGTAGTATTCGGTGAAGTAACCGATCAGTACACCAGCCAGCAGACCGGAAATGATAGCGAAGAAGAGACCGATGCTAAGACCGGAAACTTTAATCAGAGCAAAGGCAGCAATGATTACCAGAACAGAGCTGATATATGTACCTTTTCTCAGAGAACCAAGCAGTTTCTTCTGATCTGCGCCTTCTTCTGTCTTAACAAAGAAGGAACCGATAATGGAAGCGAAGATACCCAGAGCGCACAGAGCCATTGGGATCATCATACCCTGGAAGCCAAGGCCAGCGGAAACGCCCAGAGCCATGGAGGAAAGTCTTGCACCTGCATAGGATTCATACAGGTCAGCACCCATACCAGCAACGTCACCTACGTTGTCGCCTACGTTGTCAGCGATAACTGCAGGGTTTCTCGGGTCGTCTTCTGGGATACCAGCTTCAACTTTACCAACCAGGTCAGCACCAACGTCAGCAGCTTTGGTGAAGATACCGCCGCCTACACGAGCAAACAGAGCCATGGTGGAAGCACCCATACCAAAGGTAACCAGAGCGGAAGCGATTGCCTGTGTGTTGTCACCGTAAACCATTTTCAGAATGTAGAACCAGATGGAAGTATCCAGCAGGCCCAGACCAACTACGGTAAAGCCCATTACGGAACCAGCGGAGAATGCTACCTTCAGACCTTTGTTCAGGCTGTGGTGAGCTGCGTTAGCAGTTCTTGCGTTAGCAGCAGTAGCAATCTTCATGCCGCAGTAGCCGGACAGAGCGGAGAATACACCGCCTGTTACGAATGCAACCGGAACAAAAGTGTTTACCTGACCAAATGCAGCCAGGATAGCGAAGATGATTACCAGAACAACGAATATAATAGCTACGCTCTTGTACTGTCTTTTCAGGTAAGCATCAGCACCGGTGCGGATTTTCTGGGACAGGGACTTCATCAGGTCAGTACCCTCGTCCTCACTCATGACTTTCTTTGCCTGGAAAATAGCAAACAGTAAAGCCAGCACTGCTCCAATAGGAGCCAGGATTGTTAAATCCATGTGTTTCCATTCCCTTCTTTTATAACATAAATATAACATTTTATAACATCCGCAACAGGATGTTATCTTACCCATCCATGTTAATATTTAATTCATGAATTGTCAAAATTTTTAAAAAAGCCTTTTTTGTGCATTTTATCAAAATGATAAAAAAATAACAGCAACCTGCACAATGCCCTCTCTGTTCTGCCTGTTTATCAAAAATAAAATCAACAAAACCCAAAAACATTGCCGCTGCGTTAGTCTTTCTCTCATGATTTCATTCATTTTTCCTTTATTTAAGCCATTTTTACTGCTTTTTTGCTTGCTTTTTTGATGCAAAACACTCCCTTTTCCTTCTCCGTCCCACCCCATACTGTTATACTGCCAAGAATCGTACAGCTGTGATTCTCCTGCTTTCTTCTCCGCGATCCGATTCCTCTTCCTCTGCCTTCCCCTACGCTTATCCTCACCATTTTTTGTATATCTTAAACAAAAACAAAATATTTTCGAGACAACCTTCAAAATTTATTCGATTATTTTTCGGCAAAATAGACAACAAAATCTCTATCTTCACTCAAATTCCCCATTCTGCTGCTCCCCGCTTTTTTCTGCCTGTTTTGTTTTTGATATTAAAATTACAGGAACACGTCATAAAATGATAACTTTTGACAAAATTCTCTCCATCACACTTCGATAAATCTCCGTTTTGATAGATGCTTTTCTACTGTACATTCTTCCTGACCTGATGGTATAATAAAAAAGTATGGGCTGCAACTCTGCTTTTGGGTGGTATTGTCGCCTTAATATAAAATCTAAGTAAATAAAACGTAAAGGATGCGTAAAACTCTTTCCTGACAAAAACAAAAAGGTAGGTCAAATCATGTACAGTACGGACTATTTCAGTATCATCGTTTCCGTTTTAGGCGGCCTTGCATTCTTCCTCTATGGAATGCACCTGTTAGGTACCGGTCTTGAAAAGGCTTCGGGCGGTCGTTTGGAACGTACACTGGAAAAAATGAGCAGCAACATCTTCAAAGCGGTGCTTTTTGGTGCACTGGTCACCGCAGCGGTACAGAGCTCTTCCGCCACCACCGTCATCGTCGTCGGTCTTGTTAATGCAAACATCATCAAACTCAAACAGGCAATTGGTGTCATCATGGGGGCCAACATCGGAACCACCATCACCGCCCACATCTTGAGTATGATGGACATTCAAAGCGACAACTTCATCATCAACCTTTTAAAACCAACCTCCTGGGCACCGATCGTCTCGATCATCGGTATCATCCTCTTTATGGCAGGAAAGAAAGCCTCCCAAAAAGATCTGGGACAGATTTTGCTGGGATTTGGCATCCTGTTTTTCGGTATGTTCCAGATGAGCGACGCTGTTGCTCCACTGGAAGAAGTTCCTGAATTTATCGCACTGTTTCAAAACTTCTCCAATCCTGTTCTCGGTGTTCTTGCCGGTGCCGGTGTTACCGCTATTATCCAGAGTTCTGCCGCATCCATCGGTATCCTTCAGGCACTTACCTCTACCGGACAAATCACCTTTGCTTCTGCAATTCCGATTATTCTGGGTCAGAATATCGGTACCTGTATCACCCCAATCATGGCAGCGATCGGCGCTTCTAAAAATGCAAAACGTTCTGCATTTGTGCACCTGAGCTTCAATATTATTGGTACACTTCTGTTTTTGTTTGGTGTCTATGCCTTCCAGTACACCATTGGACTCTCCTTCTGGAACAATCCAATCACCAGCAACGACATCGCAAACTTCCACTCCATCTTTAATATTACCGTTACCATCCTGCTGATTCCATTTGCAGGGCTGCTGGAAAAACTGGCTCTGACCTTCATCCATGGCGACAAGGAAACCGACGCAGACGATCAGGATATGTCCTCTGCTACTTTGGATGAACGTTTTCTTCGCTCTCCTGGTCTTGCTATCGACCATGCATCCCGCTGTGTTGTCAAGATGGGCGAGCTTGCTTCCCGCAATCTCTGGCGTGTCACCTCTCTCTTTGCCGATTATGACACCAAACTGGTGGAAAAAATCCGCGAAAAGGAAAACACCATTGACCGTCTGGAAGACCGTGTCAGCACCTATCTGATCCGCCTTTCCGAAGGTCAGCTCAGCGACACGGAAAGCCGCCAGGTTTCCATGCTGCTCCAGATTCAGAGCGAATTTGAACGTATGGGCGACTATGCTATTAACATTCAGGAATGTGCAGAACGACTTTACAGTTCCGGCAGCAGCTTCTCTGCTTCCGCTTTGGAAGAAATCAAAACCTTAAGTGATGCGGTCAGCGAATGTATCACCAAGGCAATCCATGCCTTTACCGAACAGGACATTTCGATTGCCAACAGCATCGAACCGCTGGAAGAGGTTGTCGACATCGTGGAAGAGACTCTCAAGGAACGCCACATCGAACGCCTCAAAGAAGGTAAATGCACTGTCGATGCTGCCTTCCCTTACATCGAATCCCTTTCTAACTATGAACGAATCGCCGATCATTGTGCCAATATCGGTATGTGCCTGATCAATGAGGCTGCTAAAAACCACAATATCGACCGCCATGAATATCGCCGAATCCTACATCAGGGGCTGAGCGAATATTATTCCGATCTTTATAATCAATATAAGGAAACCTACTATAACAAGGTATTAAATATCCACTAAGCAAAAAGAGGAAGGCTGTTGCCTTCCTCTTTTTTATCTGCATTGATCTGTTTATGAGCTTATTTGATGGAGTTTTCGTAAGCTTCGATCATCTTTTTAACCATCTGGCCGCCGACGGAACCAGCTTCACGGGAGGTCAGATGACCGTTGTAACCTTCCTTGAGGTTAACGCCAACTTCGTTTGCAGCTTCCATCTTGAACTTGTTCATTGCTTCCTGAGCCTCTGGAACTACCAATCTATTGCTGGAATTTTTGTTGTAACTTGCCATTTGAAAATACACTCCTTAATTTTTTCTTTTTCTTCATTGTGCGGTTCTGCCTGTTTTCAAAACCGCTGTTTGCGTTTGCAGTAATAGTATGGCATCCAGCAAAATGATTATGTGTTGTTTTTTCTGGTAATTTTTCTCTTTTATAATCGGTGAATCATCAGCAATGCTGCTGCGCAGAGAAGCAGGGAATTGCTGTCCTGTTCTTGACCTGCCTTTAAAGATAGCGGAAAGTCTCCCGCTGCAGCCTGCGTTCCATCCAGCCGCCGGATCTCCTTTTGTACACTGAGCACCATTTGTTCCTTCATGCTCGAAAAGCTCAGCGCATCAAAACTTCCGCCGCAGGCAAGACAAGCAAGTCCGCACTCCAAAGCAAATTCAGCGGCCTGGCTGCATTGACTCAAGAAGATACAGGTTGCGTGCAGCAGATGTCTGGGTGCATGATGTCTGCAAAAGCTTTCTTTTAATATAACGAGTCCGCCGCCTGCATCCAGAAAATTAGTCTGTACGGAATCTGCCAGCAAAAAATCTGCATGCTGATTCCAACAAAAATCCTTTTCGCTTACCTTTGCGCAGTTTTGGTTTAACTGAAGATACAGTGCATCACAAACAGCACTGTCATCCTTTTCCCCCAACAGAATAATCGGTATCAAACCTTCACCTCGTTTTACAAAGAGATTTTGTTTTTATCTTTATTCTGTCCGCTTTCTGGAAAAAAATACCCCCGCCTTTTTAGGCGGGGGTAACTGATTTCTTTGATTAGAGATTATTGATGATCTCCAGATATTTTTCTTTTGGATAAGCTCCAACCAGACGTTCTTTTTCCACGCCATCCACGAAGAAGATTACAGTTGGGATGCTCATAACACGGAATTTTACTGCGAGAACTTTATTTTCATCAACGTTGACCTTTGCAACGGTTACATTGCCTTCCAGTTCCTCACCCAGCGCATCAATGGTCGGAAGAAGGGACTGGCATGGCATACACCATGGTGCCCAAAAATCTACCATGACCTTACCATTGGATACTGTCTGTTCAAAATTTTCTGGATTAAGATGTAATACTGCCATATCATTTCCTCCTTAAAAAGGTGATTATACATTTTTGTTTCGGATTAATTCTCCTCACGCCCTTATTATACACTATTTTGGTATTATTACAAGGGGTTCTACCAATATTTTTACAATTTCTTTAAGAAATATTCCAGGAAAAATCGTTTGAAAACAGGAAAAATATTTTTTGAGAAAAAATTTGAAAAAATTGCAAAAAGGCTATTGACATTTTCAAAGAAGCGAGTATAATAATATACGTTGTCAACGACAACACAGCTTAATAACACACAATACATTGCCCGATTGTGTAAGGGTAGCACGACAGACTCTGACTCTGTTTGTCTGGGTTCAAATCCTAGTCGGGCAGCCATCAAATCCCAATCTTTATAGATTGGGATTTGTACTATCTCGGGGTATAGCGCAGTTTGGTAGCGTGCTTGGTTCGGGACCAAGAGGCCGTGGGTTCAAGTCCCGCTACTCCGACCAAAAAGCAGTTCGTAACATTACGAACTGCTTTTTCTTTTCTTCAAAAAAACTGCGGGATTTCATAGGCTTTTACATAACAAGTAAAAAAGGAGTTCACAGTATAAAACTGTGAACTCCTTTTTGTTTTAATCCAAATTCTTCTGTTTTAATTGGATGCCGGATTATCTCCCAGCTGAACCACTGAAAAGGAGATGTTGCTGAACAGCAATCCTCCCTGTTCCGATACAATCCGCAAAACAGATGGCACACTGGTAACTTCAATCGGGATGCTGAATGCCACTGCTGTGTAGCTTCCTCCCTGATTCAAGCTGGTCTGCACCGAAGCACCGTTCACGTTTTTTCCGTCCTGCGTCAAATAGATTAAGCTTGGAACCGGTCCAGATGAAGTGCTCGGAAGTCCTACTGTCCCATGGAAGGACACCAGATAGATTCCCGGTTTTTCAATCACAACATCGCTGCTCGCCGGAGTATGTGTCACAGAGTCTCCCAATGACAAAGGATTGTTAAAGAAGGTCAGTGCCTCTCCGGAGTTGATTGGCTGGGCTGGGGTATCGGTGGTGAGAAAACGCTCCAAGTTTTGCGACGCGGAGCTTCCCTGCGGAATAGTAAAGTTAAGTACGGCATTTTGCGGTGTTCCGGAATTTACGACAGTGGCATCGGTACCTGGTTCTCCCGTCGTCACTGTGCCAACCGTTATGGTTGCAGCCTGACCGGCAGGACCTCTTGCTCCGGTCGGGCCGGGGACCGGACAGGGATACACCGGAAAACATCCGCAGTTATTACAACAACAAAAATTCATAAAGATGGTGACTCCTTTCTGCTTTCTGTATCACAGTTTGCTGTAATCCTCTCTTATCAGGATATGCACCATCTCTATTTTCCAGTTACCCTTCGTTCTCTCCCAATCTGCACAAAACAGCCTTTTCTCTTTCTCCTGTGCGGCGAAAAACAAAATGCAGCGCTGTACTCAGCGCAATTCCGCACACAACATCAATCACCGAATGCTGTTTCAAGAACAGGGTGGATAAGCAGATCATAACGGTGAGCACACCGCAGATTCCAACTACAAGCTTTCTGTGTTTCCAGATTCTGCTGCGCTGCACCGCCAGAAAAATTGCGAAGGTGCTGGCAACATGAATGGACGGGCAGACATTGGTCGAAGTGTCCGCTGACCAGATCATCCGTACAAAGATCGCTGCAAGATTGCTTGATTCGATGCTCTGCGGACGCAGATCCACCCCATTTGGAAAAATCAGATAGAGCAGCAGACACAGCGCCATTCCCGAAAACATCACGCCGCACAGATAAAAATAGTTTTTCCGGTCAAACAAAAGCAAGGTGATCAGCGCCCACGGGATCAGCCCAAACCAGGACGCATACGGAAAAATAAACCACTCATTAAATGGAATCAAATCATCCAAGCCGCAATGCAGCAGATATACCGGCTCGGTGACAAGATGCTCTAATGTAAAAAATCCGGTAAAATAAAAGATAAAAAACAGAATAGCAAACCAGACTGGATGGTCTGTCACCCATTTTTTCACCTGTGTTATCATATCAAATCCTTCTTTCCTACAAATAAAATGCCAAACTTTTATACCGTGATAATCTCTACGTGCTCTACACTCCCTGAAGGGAAAAATCCGGTGTATATTCCTCTTTTGCCGAACTTAATTCCTGCACAAATCCATCCTCTATTCCCATACACTCCATCCAGTCGAGCACCCTGTCATACTCCTCCTGTGTCAGCCGGCGGTTGATTTCCGGAAACTCGGCACTTTTATAAAATGGGGTATATTGGCTCATCACGCTGACTAAAATATCATCCAGCGGCAGGTTTTCCGCAATCCAGGTAAGGATATCCATGCTGTCCTCTACGCCATTTGGCATGACCATGTGACGCACGATAACACCCTTTTTTAGCATCCCTCTCTCGTCAAATTCCACTGCTCCCACCTGCGAGAACATCTCCTGCACTGCTTTGGAGGCTACCTCAAAATAATCCGGTGCATGGGAATAACGTTTGCTGCGCTCCGGGGAAAAATATTTGATATCTGGAAGATAAATATCCACATAGCCTTTGAGCATCCGCAGCGTTTCCACCGTTTCATAGCCGCTGCTGTTATAAACGACAGGGATCTTTAAATCTCTTCGCACCATATCCAACGCCTGGATAATCTGCGGTACAAAGTGACCGCCTGTCACAAGGTTAATGTTATTTGCTCCCTGATTTTGCAGTTCCAGAAAAATCTCGGCAAGGCGCTTGATGCTGATTTCTTTTCCATAGCATTCAGCGCTGATCTGGTGGTTCTGGCAGAACACGCATTGCAGCGGACAGCCCGAAAAGAATACCGTTCCCGAGCCTTCCTCTCCACTGATGCAGGGCTCCTCCCAAAAATGCAGCGCCGCACGCGCAAGCTTTACCTTGTCGCCTGCCTTGCAAAATCCGGTCTGTCTGCTGCGGTCCACCCCGCAGTTTCTGGGACAAAGGCGGCAAAGATGCTGTGATTGTTCCATGTTCTTCTCCCTTCTGAAAAGAAAGGTTCGGGAATCTAACCCGAACCTTTCTTGTGTTAAATCAATATTTTCCGTATCGTATGAAACAGTACCGGCTTCATCTGATCGATGGGTGCCGGCTGCTCCAGCAAGATCGAGGTGTAACAGATGGAACCGACCATCTCCACAATCAAAAACATCATCCGATACGCTTCCTCGATGGTATAGCGGCTGAGATACGGGCTGCAAAAACACTGTTCCAACATCTGCAGCAGCGTATTATCCTGCGCCTCATTCATCTTGCGCAGTACCAGCGGCCAGGAAAAATTGCGCTGAACAATTTTCAGATCATCCAGATTTTTCTTAAAATGCTCGATGATAAAATCCGCTACAAACAAGATGCGCTCGATCATGTCAGGCAGACTTTTCCTTTCCAGTTCCTTTTTTGCCTGAGTGAGAATCCGGTTGCTGATATCCACCACAACCGCCTCCCAGATTTCGGTCTTGTCCGCAAAGTAGAGATAAAAGGTTCCTTTGGCAACACCGGCAGATTTTGCAATATCGTCGATGCTTGTCTTATACACCCCTTTTTCCGAGAACAGTTCGTATGCCGCCTGTATCATCCTGATTCGTTTTTCTTCCTTCTGTGATTTCAGGCTCTGCCCCTGAATTGTCATCGCTTTCCCCTCCTTTGTCTGGACTGACTGATCTGAACAGACTGGTTTGTTCAGATCCTCTGCTCCTGATTACTGGAACAGAATGTCGTGATTGATGGTAGTATAGAACATTGCCTTGATCTTCTGTGGATCTTTGGTCTGTGCCATAATCCACATCAGCTTGGTAACAGTTGCTTCCAGTGTCATATCGTACGCTTCGATCAGACCATAACGTTCTTTTGCAACATGTCCGACCTCATAGACCTCCATATCGCTTCCCTCGTACATAACCTGTGTGCTCATGACAACGATCTTTCCGTCTGCGATCAGCTTGTCCACTGCCTTGAGGAAATCCTTGTGCTCAACACTTGGCAGTCCGCCCACACCGTAGCTTTCGATGATCACTGCATCATAGTGCTCACCGATCCAGGACAGAAATTCCGGGTCCATACCTGGAATCAGCTTCAGCAGAAAGACTCTTGGATTGATGTCGATGTAAAATGCTGGATAGGAGCATGGGCAGCTTTCTTTTACATAGTGGACAATCTTGTTGTTGCGGATGGTTGCAAGTACCGGGAAATTAATGCTGTCAAATGCATTAAAGCTCTTGGACTGCAGTTTCTTTGCACGGGTTCCGGCAATTACCTTGCCATTAAATACGATGCATACTCCATGTGCATCCGGGCAGGCTGCAAAGCGCAGTGAATCGAGCAGGTTTGTTTTTGCATCGGTTATTTCCATGGAAATTGGTTTCTGGGCACCGGTGATGATAATCGGCTTCGGCGAGTTCTGAATCAGGTAGGACAGTGCCGAAGAGGTGTATGCCATGGTATCGGTTCCGTGGCAGATGACAAAGCCATCATATTTTTCATAGTTATCCTTAACAGTGCGGGCCATCAAAAGCCAGTGCTCTGGCTGGATATTGGTCGAGTCAATGTTGAGAATCTGAACTGCATCGATGGTACAAAATTCGCGCGCTGCCGGTACATAGTCCAACAGTTTTTCCGAGGAAATCTGTGGAGCAAGACCATTTTCGGTGTCTTCAGACGCGATCGTTCCACCGGTCGCAATCAGCAGAATGTGTTTCATAACGTTTCTTCCCTTCCAATTTTATCTTTTTTCAAGAAGATTCTCTTTTAGTTTCATTATAGGCAATTTTCTTAGTCCCGGCAAGTCCTGTTTTTAAGAAAAATTTTGTACACAGAGTGGTTGTCCCGGGCAATTACTTTCTGTTAGAATAAAATCACCAGACAGCCTGTTTTCTACTTTTGGGCAAAAAGGAGTGTGTCAAATGGATCTTGTTCTCTTGTGCACTGTACCGGACAATTTTCAGGCAGAGATGATCGTTGCTGCCATGAAAGAAAATAATATTCCGGTCCATAAGCGTGACCTTGGAAACGCCGGGATGTTAAATCTTCTGCGAGGAAACTCAAGCGAGGGCGAGGAAATCTATGTGCCGCGGCAGGATTTTTGCAAAGCACAGGAAATTTTACAGGGAATGGGGTTTTAGTCCCCACCTTTTCCCTTGCACAATGCTGTAAAAAAGGTTATAATAAAAAGGTATGGATATGCTCTTTTTGAGGGCAATATTGCATCTTTATGAACGGTTTTTGTTATGTACCGTAATTTTTTTTAGGAGATGAATCAAATGAGTGAATCAACCGGCTGCTCCGGCAACTGTGCTTCCTGTCACAGCAAAGGCTCCTGTTCCAAACCTCAGAGCCTGCTCGAACCGGAAAACCACCTCAGCCATATTAAAAAGGTCATCGGTGTTGTCAGCGGTAAAGGCGGCGTCGGCAAATCGATGGTCACCGCTTCCCTGGCAGTTATGATGCAGCGCCGTGGATTTGCCACCGCTATTCTGGATGCGGATATCACCGGTCCTTCCATTCCAAAGATGTTCGGCATTACCGGCCGCGCAAGCGGTACCGAACTTGGTATCGACCCAAGACTCACCAACAACGGCATGGAAGTTATGTCAGTAAACCTGCTTCTGGAACATACTGATGATCCAGTTGTATGGAGAGGTCCTGTTATCGCAGGTACTGTAAAACAGTTCTGGACCGATGTTGTCTGGGGCGAAGTAGACTATATGTTCATCGATATGCCGCCAGGCACAGGCGATGTTCCGCTGACTGTATTCCAGTCCATTCCGGTAGATGGCATCGTTATCGTTACCTCCCCTCAGGATCTGGTATCGATGATCGTGAAAAAAGCCTGCAAGATGGCAAAACTGATGAACGTACCGATTGTTGGTATCGTGGAAAACATGAGCTATCTGGTATGTCCGGACTGCGGCAAAAAGATCGAAATCTTCGGCAAGAGCAAACTCGAAGAGGTTGCTGCTGAAACCGGTCTGCCAATTCTGGGCCGTATGCCGATCGATCCAAACCTTGCTGCTCTGTGCGATGAAGGTAAGATCGACCAGATGCCGACAGAATATTTAAGCGAGGCTGCTGATCAGCTGATCGCACTGCCAAACCGCAAATTCGAAGAGTAATTTTCTTCTGTGGAGTCTTCTGATGAAAGTTGTCATCCCTGTCGAACAGGCACGCGTCGATTCTCCCATTTCTTCCATCTTTGGAAGATCTCCCTTTTTTTACCTTTTTGATTCTGAAACCAATCAAGGTTCTTTTTTGGAGTCTACCTTTCTTTTTGGGCAGAGTGCAGGCATTCAGGCTGCCCAACTGATGATTGACCATGGTGTTGATGTTTTGATCAGCAATCGATGCGGTGAAAACGCCATGCGTCTGCTGTCCGCCGGCAACATCACAGTCTATCATGCTGCTGCATCCGGCGCGGCAGAAAATCTGGAGCTGTTTTTTGCAGGTAAACTGTCACTGCTCTAGATTTCTATTTGCTGCATTTTCAGCAGAACATTTAAAAGGCCTGCCGTTTTCTTAAGCGGCAGGTCTTTTTTATTCAGCAGTCGATAGAATAAATCTATCCAATCAGTATCATGTGAAAAATTACAATATTTGTAAAAGGAATCATCCAAACATGAAAATAGCCATCCTCAGCGGCAAAGGCGGCACCGGAAAAACCTTTGTCAGCGTTAACCTTTCCTATATTCAGCAAGACGCAGTCTATTTGGACTGCGATGTAGAGGTTCCAAACGGCCACCTCTATCTTCCCATTGAAAATCCAGTGGTAGAGCCGGTGGATATGCCTATTCCATCCATTCTGCATGAAAAGTGCTCCAGATGCCGCGCCTGCATGAACTTCTGCGCCTTTCATGCGCTGAGCTTTACCGGAAAACAGATCCTTTTGTTTGACCATCTGTGCCACAACTGCGGCGGCTGCGCTCTGGTTTGTCCAAACAAGGCCATTCAGGAGGTTCCCTACAACATCGGTTCCATCTCTTCCGGAAACTTTGAGCATGTCCGGGTTTATTCGGGCAGTCTCAATCCCGGTCAGATGCAGGGCAGTGCCATCATCCGCCGGATGATTGACCAGACCCGCCATCTGCCCAACCTGGTCATGGACTGCTCTCCCGGCAATTCCTGTCATGTCGTTCAGGGAATTGTGGAGGCAGATTTGTGTATTCTGGTTGCCGAACCGACTGTATTCGGTGTCAATGATATGCGCATCTGTATTGATCTTCTCAATACATACAACAAACCTTTCGGCATCGTCATCAACAAATCACTGGATACCCGCAACTATATCAAAACCTTCTGCCGGGAACATAACATCAAAGTTCTGGCAGAGATTCCCCTTTCCCCCGAGCTTGCCCGAATCAATGCCAGCGGTCAGCTCGCTGCAAAGGATGCAGAATACAGCAGGATCTTCAAAAAAATCCTCAAAAATGCGCAGGCTCTGCTCGGTCCCCGCTTGGAGTCCCATCCAGATTCTGTTCAGGACAGGGAGGTATTTTAATGAAACAGCTTTTGATTTTAAGCGGCAAGGGCGGAACCGGTAAAACCACCATTGCCTCCTCCTTTATTTCCCTGCTCAAAGGACAGCACAAGACCTGTTTTGCCGACTGTGACGTCGATGTGCCAAACCTGCATCTGATCTTTTCCGAAGGACAAACCATGCTTTCGCAAAAAACCTGCTTTGGCAAACGTGCTGTCATTAACCAGAGTCTGTGTACCCATTGCGGACTGTGCGAACAGCACTGCCGCTTTGGTGCAATGAAAAACGGCGTAGTCAACCCTTATCTGTGCGAAGGCTGCGGTGTTTGCGAACTGGTCTGTCCGATTGGTTCCGGCTCGGAAAAGGCGGTCCATCTGGCAGAAACCAGCACAGGAAGCTACAGTGTTTCTGCCACCGAATATGGGGTTTTCTCCACCGCTTCCTTAAAGCCAGGTGCCGGTGCAACCGGAAAAACCATCAATATGGTTAAGCAGAATCTTTCCACCTACGGAGAAAATGCTGAAATTGCAGTCATCGATGGTTCTCCCGGTATTGGCTGTCCCATCATTTCTTCGGTTGCCGGTGTGGATCTGGTTCTTTTGGTCCTGGAGCCTTCCCTGTCAGGGCTGAGCGACCTTACCCGCATCCTGAAAACAGTCCGTCAGCTGCGTGTTCCCGCCGTTGCCTGCATCAACCGCTCGGACACCGCTCCTCAATTTACACAGGATATTTATCGTTACTGTGACGAGCATGAGCTGATGGTACTGGAAGAAATTCCGTTTGATCCGCTGGTCATCCGTGCAGTCAACCACAATCGACCAATCGTCGATTATCCAAACTCTCCCGCTGCCCAGCGTGTAACAAGTCTGTTCTCCAAGACACTGGAAGTTTTGAACACCTTATAGTGCCAGCTGGAAACTGGATATGGTTTGGCGCACAGCCAGTGTATTACAGCAGACTAATTTTATATGACAAAATAAACAGGAGCGTTCGTCTTTGACGAACGCTCCTGTTTTTATAAAATCCCGTATCTCATTTTATGCGTGCTGTGCTGCTCCCAATCTGCCATAGATTGCCTGAATTGGTTTATACAGCCAGATCGAAATAGACAGATCAACCATGCTGTGGATGACCGAGCCAACACCTACCAGCAGGAAGATCGACACAAAAAATCCTTTGTCATAGTTTGCCTGCGGCATCGAACCATTTACATAGAATGGAAGCACAATCAGCACCTCACATACTGCGTGCAGGATACCGATACACAGCGAAAACAGCAGGGAGGATTTGACCGAAGCAATTGGTGCATAATCTCTCTTTTGCAGGTAAAGCGCTCCCACCAGTGCAAAGACGACGTGGGTCAGTGCGCGCAGTACAACAGTCAGCGGGAAACCACCCAGGAAAAAGCCCAATGTAGTTCCAAGCGATACTGCTACCGCCATGGATGGAGAAATGAACATTGCGATAAATACCGCAACGTGGCTTGCAAGCGTAAAGGAAGCTGGCTCAATTACAACCTTAATTGGAGAAAACATCGGAATTACAATTCCAATGGCAATCAACATTCCGGTCAATGCCAGCTGATAGGTGTTTGTTCTGCTTCTCATAAAAAATCCTCCCTTAATTGACACAGGTTGCTCTTTTTATTGATAGGTGTCTTGACACATATCTTCACCCATTATAGCACCCCTTTTTCAGTTGTCAAGGTTTTCTTTGGATTTTTGTGTGGATTTTACAAAAGTCTATTTTTTATTCAAACTACCAGAGTCGTGTATTGACTTTCCTACAAGACTGTGGTAGTGTATAGACATAGAAACTACTCCAGTCTTGTGGGATCGATTTTAGGAAGCTACTTGAAAAAAAGTAAAAGGTTTTACCTTTGCACACTGACGTGCGGCAGCACCAAAACGGCATTCTGCCACGAACGTTTTATTTGTTTTTTTATGAAGTGTCACAGGGGTTTCACCCCCGTACCCCCACGAACTTTTTGTAAAAAGTTCGATCAAAAACTTTTGTTTTGCTCTAACGAAAAGATTCAGAAAAGGAGAAATCTTATGGACGGAAAATTATTTGACTCGGAACTGAAAGTAATGGGTGTCCTCTGGAACGAAGGCGACTGTACCGCCAAACATATCTCGGATGTACTCAAAGAAGACATCGGCTGGAACATGAACACCACCTATACCCTCATCAAACGATGTATCAAAAAAGGTGCTATCGAACGCTCAGAACCAAATTTCATGTGCCATGCTCTGGTCAAAAAGGAAGAAATCCAGGAAGAACAAACTAACGAGCTGATCGACAAAATCTATGACGGTTCGGCGGACAAGCTGTTTGCTGCCCTGCTTGGAAGGAAAAAGCTTTCCTCCGAACAGATCAAAAAACTGCGCGATATCGTGGGAGAACTCGACGACTAATTTCCCTCAAAAATTTGCTGCATAAGGAGGCGCTTGTATGAGCCTTGTCCAAATGAGCCTGTCAGCTACGCTGATGATTGTCGCCATCATCATTCTGCGCGCTTTGACCATTGAACGATTCCCCAAAAAGACCTTCTTGGTGCTGTGGTGGATTGCTCTGCTGAGACTGCTGATCCCGTTTTCGATTCCATCTGTCATGAGCATCTACTCATGGATTAGCCCTGATGTTCCCAAGGCTGTCCATCAGGAAGTACAGGAAATAACGGGGTCTCAATCCACATCAGAACCTGTTCTGGAAATCCCATCCGAAGTCTTGCAGAATGCTTCTCCACAAGAAGATTCTGTTTCGGCTGTGCCTGAGCAAACCCGTTCGGAAGTGGTGAAAAATTCAACCCAATTTGAAATGACGCCGATTCCTGATACAGATATTGAATATGTCGAAGTAAAGCCAAGCAAATCCTTTTCTGAAATCTTTTTCGATATGCTCCCGGCAATCTGGGGTGTCGGAATCGGTGTGATCGCTGCTTTCTTTGGCATCAATTACTGGAAGGGAATTCGGGAATTTCGGATGTCGCTGCCGGTGGAGAATGAGTTTGTAAATGAGTGGCTTTCTTCCCATCAGCTGCGCCGGAACATCACAATCCACCAATATGACTGCATCCACACACCGCTGACCTACGGTATCTTCCGTCCGGTCATCCTGCTCCCAAAAGAAAGTCTGGAGCAATCCCCATCCACCTTAAATTTCATCCTTACCCATGAGTGGGTTCATATCCGCCGGTTTGACTGCGTAACCAAAATCTTGCTGACTGCAGCGCTGTGCATTCATTGGATGAACCCTCTGGTTTGGGTGATGTACCTGTTGTTTAACCGTGACATCGAACTTTCCTGTGACGAAACTGTTCTGAACCTTCTGGGACGAAACAGGCGCTCAGATTATGCGCTTGCCCTCATCGACATGGAGGAGCAAAAAGGTGGCTTTGCCTCATTTGCCAGCGGTTTTGGCAGGAACGCTATTGAAGAAAGGATTCGTGCTATTATGAAGATGAAAAAAGCATCCCTCATCACTATCCTTGCAGCGGTGGTCGTAGTTGCCTGTGTCAGCATTCTGTTTGCCACCTCCGCAAAAAACAATCCGATAGACACTGAACTTCCCAGCAGTGAATCAGAAACTGTATCCGACAAAATATTGACAGACGATGACCAAACGAAACAAGAGGTTTCTGTCAAGACTTCTAAAAAGACCTTTTCACCTGCTGAACGCTTTGCCGAGTTAGAAAAATACGGTGTCATGTTTGTTCCATCCGAAACAGACAGCACAAAAGGTGACCTCTACTACAACGGAGAACTGGTCAAATACTTTGCCGACCCAAATCCAAGTGGAAACTTTACCTTTTTTTCTGAAACCGAGGGCAGCAATCTGACCTTGTATATCACCTATAACGAAGATGGTACACTAAAAAAACTGAACACAACAACCGAAGACACCCTTAACCTTTACCCATACCCGGATGGACCACTTCGCATCAGTGAGTGTCAGGATCTGACAGAATACTTTGAGTCTTTTGGTCGACATCAACTTATCTTCCAGCCTTCCCCTGCTGACAGCAATTCAGGAAATCTTTACATGCGCGACGGAACCCTCGTTTCCACCTTCTACGATTACCGAGAGAATTCTTGCTTTGTTTTCCGTTCTCAGGACACCAGCGGTAACTGGTCCATCGCCTATGATGGAAGCGGCTTTCAGATGTCAGGCGGCGGCATCCTCCCAAACCTGTTTTCTTTCAATGATGAAGGTATCGTCTATGACGAGACAAAACAGTCCTGGACCTATCACGGCAAAACCATTCACTGGGTAATTGACGGCAATTTTGCAAAATCTATTAATCCAGAAGGTGAAATTAATATCCGCGCTACCTATCAGGATGGTCTTCTCCAACCTTTAGAAGAAATTACCATCGAAGAAGCTAAGAAGTTAGCTATGGAGCTCCTAAAACCGGATACCTTTGCTTCTCCTGTCAAGGAAACAGTAAAGATAGAAGATATCGAAGGTCGTCGGCTTTACTATGCACCGGAAGGCAGCGAAGTCACCTGCTCCATTTCAGGAACTGTCTTTTATGCCGGATGGAAGGACGGATATGGTTACTGTGTTCAGATTGCTGATCCACAGGGCATTATCTGGACCTACTCTCACCTCAAAGAAACTTCCGTTAAATATGGACAAAACGTTTCTGTAGGCGACAAGATTGGCACCGTTGGACACAGTGGTTCTGCTACCGATTTTTATCTTGGTCTGAACGCTGTTTCCAATGAAGAGATGCTTGATATCTCTCAATTGCTGGCTGAGTAAACCAAAAAATAGAAGCGCACTCCCAAAACAGAGTGCGCTTCTCTCTAAATAAAATATCAATCAACTTTCGACAAACAAAATTCCCTCTTTTTCCAGCTGCTCCATCACCCGATGAAAATCATCCTCATGCTGGTACTGAATGGTGTGCAGGTGGACGCCGTTGGTCAGGGCACACAGCGGCGGAGCTGAATTTTCTCCCAGTTTTTTTGCAAACTGGTCGGCATCATACCGCGAGAAAATCTGCAGCTGGCCCAGAATCTGCCCGTATACCGGATGTTCTACTGTTACATCCAGCACCGCACAGCCGTTATCCACTACAATATAGAGCTCCTTGAGGAGGTTGTCGTCATTGTGGCGGCAGGCAATCGTTTTGGTGTGGCTGCTGCGTTCTTTCTGTAAAACATATCCCCGCGGGGTCGCCGCAATGTTCTCTCCTGCTGCCCGCAGAAGTGCCACATCCCCAACGATAATCTGGCGGCTGACACCAAATTCCTTTGCAATTGCGGTTGCACTCAGCGGCCGGCTTTCTTCCCACAGCATGTTGAGCAGCTTTTCCCTTCTCTGCGCTGAATTCATGCCCATTTCCCCTTTCGATTGATCTGATATTTTCTATCATAACACAACCGAACCAATTCTTCCAGAGAAGGACTTTTCGTAAATTTGTGAAAAAATTTTGAACTTTGCAATTTAAGTGTTGCTTTTCAGCCTTTTCAAGCGTTATATGTTCAGAAAGAAAAAACACATTTCTTTTGCCACTTCCCTTTTTATAGATTCACCACGCCAAAAAAGCACAGCGCCATGCTGTGCTTTTTTGGGCAGGCTGAGCCTGCACGCTGTTTCGCGCTTTGGTTTTGTACAAAATAATAGTTCCAACACACGGCAATCGTTCGTGTTAACACACTCGCTCTTTGTACTTTCTGAGAAAGTACAAAATCAGTCCGCCTACGGCGCAAAACAGAAGTTTTTTGTAGTTGAAACCTAGTTTCAACTGACTTTTCGTACACAAAAGTTTGTGGGTTTCCAAAGGGCAAAGCCCTTGGCACACCGCAGTGTGCAGAACCTTGTGCCAAAAAAAGAAAGCCTCCTCGTCTAAACTCCCGTTATTTTGCATAGGATAGGATACCATTTTGTCGGCAGGCATCCGCTTTCCTGTCAAGATTTTCTGCAAATAAAAGTAGTTTTTTGTTTAATCTGTACAGGTATCTTTCGGAGAATTCTACACCGTCATCGTATAAAATCTACATTTTTATATTGAAAATCGGGAATGAAATTGTTATACTTGAATAGTACCCCATTGATAAATGGGACTCGTTACAAAACGAAACTCGTTGTGTAATGACTCATCCGATGACAAAGCTCTCATCTGATGAGAACCCTGCATAAGACAGGGCCCCGCCATAGGGCGGAATGCCGTAAAACGGTGAACTTGAAAGGGGCGATACTTTATGAGACAATATCTGGCAGGAAGGATTCGAAACATTGCATTAACCGGACACAGCGGTTCGGGAAAAACTTCGCTTACCGAGGCTCTGCTGTTTAAAGCAGGCGCGACTGATAGATTGGGAAAAGTAGCAGACGGAAACACAGTTAGCGACTATGATCCGGAAGAAATTAAGAGACAGGTATCTGTTTCCACTTCGATTGCTCCTTTTGCATGGGGCAGCACCAAGATCAACCTGATCGACACCCCAGGATTGTTTGACTTTGCCGGCGAAACTGTACAGGGCGTACGCGCTGCAGAAAGCCTGCTGATCTGTGTATCGGGCAAATCCGGTGTGGATGTCGGCACAGAAAAAGCGTACAAGATGGCAAAAGACGCTTCCAAAGCTACCATGTTCTTTGTCAGCAAGCTCGACGCTGACCACACTGATTTTTATAAAGTTTTTGAAGAATTGAAAGCTACCTTCGGTCCGACAGTATGTCCGATCGTTGTTCCATATGTAGAAGACCGTGAAGTAAAATCCTACATCAACCTCATCGACATGAAAGCTTACACCTACGATGAAAAAGGCGAGCCTCATGAGGTTGAGATGCCTGACTTTGGTCATCGTCTGGACGGTCTTACCGCAGCTGTTTCCGAAGCAGTTGCTGAAACAGATGAAGCTCTGTTTGAAAAATACTTCTCCGGTGAACAGTTTACCCGTGATGAAATCATCCGCGGCGTACATACCGGTGTAACTAATGGTTCCATCTCTCCAGTTCTGTGCGGATGCACTACAAATCTCCAGGCAATCGATATGCTGCTCGACGGTATCGTTGACCTGCTGCCATCCCCATGGGAAAAAGGTGGAGAGGTTGCAGTTGATGCTGACGGCGAACCAGTGGAAGTTGTCTGCACCGACGAAGCTCCTCTGGCAGCTTATGTATTCAAGACCATTGCTGACCCATTCATCGGCAAACTTTCCTACATCAAGGTTATCTCCGGTAAGCTTTCCGCAGATATGACACCAATCAACTCCAGAACCGGTCAGCCGGAACGTCTGGGCAAGATCATCTATGTCCGCGGCAAGAAACAGGAAGACACCGCTTACATCACCGCTGGCGATATCGGCGCAGTTACCAAACTGGCTGCTACTGAAACCGGTGATGCACTGTGCGATCCAAAGAAAGTTCTGAACTTTGATCCGATCAACTTCCCGAAACCATGCCTGCAGATGGCAATTAAGACCGAAGCAAAAGGCGACGAATCCAAGATTGCTTCCGGTTTGCAGCGTCTGATGGAAGAAGATCCAACCATCGCTTATGAAAACAACGCAGAAACCCACCAGCAGCTGGTATCCGGTTTAGGTGAACAGCATCTGGATGTTCTGGTTTCCAAACTGAAAAATAAATTCGGCGTATCGGTTTCTCTGGAAGTTCCAAGAGTTGCTTACCGTGAAACCATCCGCAAGAAAGTAAAAGTACAGGGCAAACACAAGAAACAGTCCGGTGGTCATGGCCAGTTCGGTGACGTATGGATCGAATTTGAGCCAACCGTTGGCGACGGCCTTGTATTCGAGGAAAAGGTATTCGGCGGTGCTGTTCCGAAATCCTTCTTCCCAGCAGTTGAAAAAGGTCTTCAGGACTGCGTAAAACACGGTGTTCTGGCAGGATATCCAGTTGTTGGATTGAAAGCTACTCTGGTTGACGGTTCCTACCATCCGGTCGACTCCTCCGAAATGTCCTTCAAGATGGCAGCATCCATCGCATACAAGAATGGTATGCCGGAAGCTTCTCCGGTTCTGCTCGAGCCAATCGGCAACCTGAAAGTTTACGTTCCAGACTCCAACACCGGTGATATTATCGGCGACCTGAACAAACGCCGTGGCAGAGTTCTTGGTATGAACCCATTCGCAGACGGTCTGCAGGAAATCGAAGCAGACGTTCCAATGAGCGAAATGAGCGACTTTGCAACCGCAATCCGTTCGATGACTCAGGGACGCGGCTACTTCACCTTTGATTTCGCTCGCTATGAACAGCTTCCTTCCAACCTCGAAGCAAAGGTTATCGAAGAAGCAAAGAAATTTGCAGGCGAAGAGTAATTTTGACACAATCGAATCCTTCTTAAAGTTAAGGGGTTTCCGTTTCCGAAAGGGGATGGAGACCCCTTCTTTTCTTTACTAAAAGAAAAGAAGGACAAAAGAAAAGTGTTCGCCTACGGCGCAAGGACGGCTGGTTGCTTAAAAATAAAGTTTTTGCACGAGCTTTTTACAAAAAGCTCGTGGTGTCCAGAGGCAACGCCTTTGGTCGCCTTCCGCAGAAGGCGAAACTCTTTATCGTTCAGGCGCTCATTGGGAGAGCTCGAGAACCTTTTTGCAAGAGAAAAGGTTCTCGGAAACCGATTGAGAGTAGAGTGCGACCTCAAAAATTATCCGGTGGATGATTTTTGACAGCACCAGCTTGAAGCTGGTGCTTGCTGATCTTGCACTCTGTTAGAATCTATGTTACCCTAAAGAAAAAGAGCAGTCGTGACCTCGGAGAGGAGAATTTTGATGGAAAAACTTAAATCTTTCATCGTTATCTGCCCGCTTTTGATCTACCTTATCCTGATTATACCCTTTTTGACGGGAGAGGTACCCCCGCGATTTATACTGGCATTGATAATTCCTGTGTGGCTCATAATTGTATTCGATCATTTCCAGCAATGGCGTACCGGGCACAGCTGTTTTGTTCTCTTTCAGCTGGCAATAGAAATTTTATACTTTATCCTTCTCCTATCACTGATTTTAAACCACTCGGCAGAATTTTACGACCTTCCTTCCTATGACTATTTTTGTGTACTGACTCCACTTCTCTGTTCTTTCGGACAGATTGAGGAAATCCGTGTCAGGAAAATGTCGTCACAAAAAATATGTTTTCAGGTCGTTATCCTGATTGGTTATGTGCTGTTATTCTTCCTTTCCCTTTCCAACATAGTATTTTAAAAAGGTCTTTCCCCCGCAGAAGCGGGGGATTTTTATTTTGCGTGTCACAGGGGGATTTCACTCGTTGCGATGAGCAACCAAAGACTTTGTCTTTGGCGCACTCCCGTGCGGCAGCATCGAAACAGCAGTCAGCCCCTATCGTACTGCTTTTTATTTACTATATCTCACAGGGGCGTTGCCCCCGTACCCCCACCACCTTTTGGGTAAAAGGAGGGCAAATTTAGAATTTGCCCCGACGAAAACTTTTGTTTTCGCTCCATCGAAATTTTTTTAGTCCACCTTTTTCACCCGGCACGCACAAACCGTAATATCGTCATCATGGTTATCGTTGCGGCGCAGGCGTGCGGTCGAAGCGATATCATCGCACAGTGCCTGTAAGTTTCCATCTACCGGGAAATGTTCCACCACCGAGCTGATCCAGTCTGTACCGCAGGCAGTTGCTCCGTCCGATACCATCACAACCATATCTCCGTCACCTAACCGCACACTGCTCTTTTCAAAATCCACCGCTGTCAAAATTCCGGCAGGAAGCGAGGTTGATTCCACCAATCCACACCGCTTTGAGCGGCGCAGGAAGGTCGGCGCTGCCCCTGCCTTATAAAACCACGCCTGACCGGTGTAGAGGTTCACCGCGGTGATGTCGATAGTGGAAAGCGATTCCTCACCGGATTTTACCAGCAACGCAGAATTTACGATTTTAAGTGCAGCCTGATATCCTACTCCGGCATCGATCAGCTTTTGCAACAGCGATACCGTCATGTTAGAATCCACCGCAGCAGCTGTACCGCTTCCCATTCCATCCGACAAAATGATATGCGCCACCGAGCGCCGGTCGGTAAAGCTTTGGTAAGCATCTCCACACATCCGGTATCCTTGACAGATATGCTGGCTGGCTGCAAATTCTGCCTCAAACTGTGCCTTCTCCTGAAAGCACAGACGGATCACCGTTTCTTCCTCCCCGGACTTGAGCTTTATGTTCATCTGTGTTTTCTGCGGCAGGTCAAACTCGCAGTCACACACTCTGGAGATCTCCTGTGTCATCCGCTCCAGATCCAGACGGGCAGCCCGGAACGGCTCAAAGTCCATCTGCAAAAAAATGCGATCCTCCTCATCCCGATAGCAGTCCACCCGTTTGAAACGGTAACGGCTCTCCTCCAGATAGTCTTTTACCTGCACCACCATCTGTTCCTCATAGCTTGAGATTCCGCACAGTTCCTCGCTGAGTCCTCCCAGAAACTGGGCAAGGCCTTCAAACTGATCGGTCACCACCGAGCGCACCCGAGCCACCTTGCGGCTCATACCCTCTTTGGCGGTCAGCTCCTGATATCCTGCATTGATCTGCCGACTGAGCTGTTCGCGCTTGGTGCAGCGCGCTGAAAGCGGATAGATAAAATCCTCCGCGCACACACTTCCATTCTGGCGCAGAACAGGTGTCAGATGGTTAAATACATTGACTGTATCCCCGTACTCCTGCTGCCAGCATCGGGTTTTTAGTCCACATTTTAAGCAGACATTGTCCACTGCCTCGTCGTACACCTGTTCCAGACTTCCCGATCTTGCGCGGTCCAGCTTCTGCGAAACTGCTTGGGTGGTTGCTGCGATCTCCCGCAGTGCCTGAGAAGCATCATCCAGGCGTTCGAGCATCAGCTGGCGCACCCCTCTGCCGCTGTTCTCCATTGGCTGGCGAAAAACGCGGGTTTTCAGCGCGGTCATCACATTTTCCGGCAGCAGTGCAACGCTCACCGCTGTGATAAACGCCTCATATAAAAGCGGCATGACTGGCGGAGATGCCGTAATAACACTGAGTGCTCCAAAGGTCACGGCGTAACCTCCTGCACAGATCCATCTCCCCAGTCCGGAAAACACTCCTGCTGCAAGTCCTGCCAGCGCATAGATTCCCAGCAGCTGCATTTTGGGGAACAGTGCAACACTCACCGCCGTTCCGCATACGATGCCCGCTACCGCCCCCCAGCGCTCCCCGCCGACCAACGCACACAACAGCACCGCTATCGACGCGAGCAATCTTCCAAACGAGATTCCCCCAAAGGTAATGTTACTCAACGAAACAATCAGCATGGAACTGGTCAGTACCACGCTGATAAAATCCGCGCGCTTTAAGGTAAACATCCCCTGCCCCAATGAGAAAGCGTGCAGACTTCTGGTCAAAAAGTAAGCGCATGCTCCGGCAAGAATCGCCTCAGAAAAGGACATCACCACGCTGTACAGATCAAACGGGGATGCCAGCAGCACTGCAAGTGACGGAAGAAGCATTCCGGCAAAAGCCAGAAACGGCGCTGCAGCTGGCTTATAAGGCATCAGCAGAGACAGCCTTCCCCCTTCTTCCTTCGATGGCTGAAATACCCGGCGCACTGCCGTAATAATCACCACTGCCGCAGCATATTTTATGGTAAAGGTGTGGGTCCCACCAAGCTGGGAAAGATTGGAGAGCAGAAGGCTGCCCGCTGCTGCACCAAATGCAGTTGGAAGCAGGTGGCTTTTCGGAACGGCCGCGCACAAAGCAGCACCAAAAGGCGAGATCTCCATCATCATGTTGCCCAGTCCCACCACAAATCCGAACAGCACCCACAAAACAGCCTTTGCTGCTTCCATCTGATTGCACACAGCCTGCCAAACCTGTTCTTTCCATCCCACTCTTACAAAGTCTGTTCTGTTTTTCATGATGACATCCTCCTTGATTTCTTTTCATTGCCGTTTTGGCAGATAAATACGACTGACAGATTCCTTTTGGGAAATTTTCCCTTACGATGAATAAAAGGATATCACAGTGCATAGGAATAGATTGTCGTTTGTACTGGCGTAATCCAATCGAATCGTGCCTGTTTGTGGATTCTTCGGACAGGCTTTTCCTCTTGGCTACAGTGTTTTGGAAAAGCCTGCAATCCTTTGTTTTTTCCCTGATTGTTTGCGATTTCCCAGTCATTTCTGCCCTCAATTTTCAGCAGTCGATCGGCTGCGGGGAGTATTGACAATTTATCCGGTATGGAGTATCATAAAGACAATTTCATAGACAAACCGATGAATAAGAAGAGTAAAAACAGCAAAAGCTGTCTGTCAGAGAGCTGCCGCAGGTGAAAGTGCAGTGTCAGTGGCTGTTTTGAATGGACTTATGAGGGCGGCCCGAACAAACCTTTGTTTTAGTAGGCGTCGACGGAACCTGCACCGTTATCACAGCAGAGAAGATTCGGAACTTTGTTCCTGATCTTTAGAGTGGGTTTAATAAAACCAATTTGGGTGGCACCACAGGAGAAAGCTCTTGTCCCTGTTTTCCGACAGAATACTGTCCGGAAGACGGGGATTTTTTGTTTGCACGAAAACCAAAGCGCCGAAAGCAAACAAAAGTTTTCGTCCACCTTTTGGAAAAGGTGGTGGGTTTCAAAAGGGCAAAGCCCTTTGACGCACTCCGCAGAGTGCGGAGCTTTATCCGTGCAGGCGCATTTTCGGAAGTTTGAAACCCTTTTGCAAGTGAAAAGGGTTTCAAGAGCCAATTGCAATCACAGACTGTCCTCAAAAATTATCCAGTGGATGATTTTTGACAGTAGAAACTTGCTTCTGACTAAGTCTGCCTGCATTCGCAGACAGGGTACTGCCGCACCAAATCGCTGATTTTACTCTGTGCCCCGAACGAATTTTATATTTTTTATTGTTAAATGTCACAGGGGCGTTGCCCCCGTACCCCCACGAGCTTTTTGTAAAAAGCTCGACCAAAAACTTTTATTCGCCTTCGGTGCAACCATCAATTCACGAAAAACTTTGATTCATTTGATACAATCAGGAGGTCACAATCATGGAAAACACAAATCCAAATACTACCCCAAAACCAGAACGCAAACCGGTCATCTTCTCCGGTATCCAGCCAACCAGCGGTGCCTTCACCCTCGGCAACTACCTCGGAGCAGTCAAAAACTGGGGCAAACTGCAGGACGAATATAACTGCGCTTACTGCATCGTAAACCAGCACGCAATCACCATCCGTCAGGACCCACAGGCCCTCAAGAAAAATACCCTCTCTGCTTACGCTCTGATGCTTGCCTGCGGCATTGACCCAAAAAAGAGCATCGCTTTCATCCAGAGCCACGTTAAGACCCATGCAGAATTGGCTTGGGTATTAAACTGCTACACTCAGTTCGGTGAACTTTCCCGTATGACCCAGTTTAAGGACAAATCCGCGAAACACGCTGACAATATCAATGCTGGACTGTTCACCTATCCTTCCCTGATGGCAGCAGATATCCTGCTGTATCAGACCGACCTTGTTCCTGTCGGCGCTGACCAGAAACAGCATCTGGAACTGACCCGCGACATTGCAAACCGCTTTAACGGTCTGTACGGTAACGTATTCCGCGTTCCAGAAGCATACATTCCAAAGACTTCCGCAAGAATCATGTCTTTGGCTGACCCAACCAAGAAGATGTCCAAATCCGATGAAAATGTCAAAGCAACCATCTTCCTGCTCGACCCACCGGAGACCATCATCAAAAAATTCAAGAGCGCTGTTACCGACTCCGAGGCAGAGGTCGTTTATCGCGAAGGCAAAGACGGCATCAACAACCTGATGTCCATCTACAGCTCGGTTACCGGCAAGAGCTTCGAAGAAATTCAGAACGACTTTGCTGGCAAAGGCTACGGTGACTTTAAACTTGCAGTTGGTGAAGCTGTTGCTGACGAACTGCGCCCGATTCAGGAAGAATACAACCGCCTGATGAACGATAAAGCATATCTGGAAGCATGCTACAAAGAAGGTGCCGAAAAAGCATTGATGATTTCTCAGCGCACCCTCGACAAAGTTTACAAGAAGATCGGCTTCTTGCCGGCAGCAAAATAGGCAGAGGGAGACATCATGACCGAGAAATTATATGATCTAAACAGCTACATCACCGAATGTGATGCCGAGGTTCTCTCCTGCGAAAAGGCAAAAAAGAATGGAATCGAAGGCTTTGCAGTTTCCCTTTCCCAGACCTGCTTCTTCCCGGAAGGGGGAGGTCAGCCGGCAGATATCGGAACCATCACCGCAGGAAATAAATCTGTGCGCGTGCTTTATACCTATGAACAGGGGGAAGAAATCTTCCACCTGTGCGACAAACCACTGGAGGTTGGCATTCAGGTTCATGCTGCTATCGACTTTGCTCCCCGATTTGCCAATATGCAGATTCACAGCGGCGAGCACATCCTGTCGGGTGTCATCTTAAAAGAGATGGGACTGCACAACGTAGGATTCCACATGGGACATGAGTTTAATACCATCGACCTTGACGGTGAAATCACATCGCAACAGGCACGCGAACTGGAAGCAAAGGTAAACGCAATCATCTGCGAAAACCGCCCGGTTTTTGTAAGTTATCCTGACAAGGAAACCTTACCGACCATTCCGCTGCGCAAAAAGCCGGAGGTGGAAAACCTCCGCGTGGTCGAAGTAAAAGACTGCGACTGGTGCGGCTGCTGCGGCACCCACGTTGCTCATACCGGAGAAATCGGACTGCTAAAAATTCTGGATGTTCAGCGCTACAAAGGCGGCACAAGGGTTACTTTCCTGTGCGGCGCGGCAGCACTTGCCGACTGTGCAGACAAATGCCAGAGCCTTAAGAACATCTGTGTTTCTCTCTCCTGCAAGCCACAGGAAGCTTTTTCCAACGTAGAAAAATTAAAGGCAGAGCTTGCTGAAAAGAAACAGGCACTTGCAGCCAAAAACCGTCAGCTGTTCTCTCTCCTTGCAAAACAGCTGTGTGAAAATGCGGAATCGTTTGGTTCGGACAAGCTGGTATTTTTAATGGACAACACCCTTTCTGCCGACGATCTCAAAGCCTTTGCTGCTCAGATTGCGGCAAATGAAAAGACGGTCGGCGCGCTGTTCTCCCTGCAGAACGACACTATCTCCTACGCACTGTGCCGCGCAAAGGATGCTGACTGCGATCTTCGTGCCTTAAGCCAGCACCTGAACAAAGCCCTGAATGGCAAGGGCGGCGGCAATCAGGAACTGTGCTGTGGTAAACTGCCGGTTCATCCTGAGGAAAAAATCCATCAAGCAATAGCAGAATTTCTTCTGTAAGCAACAAAAAAAGAGAGCCTTAAAAGGCTCTCTTTTTTTGTTTCTGCTACCCCCTACAGTGATTTTTGATACTCTCCTTCTCCTGAATCGATCAGCTGGGCTGATGATAGTTCAGCTGTCTGCTGTTCTATTTGGAAGGTATCATATCTTCTTCCACCTCCACCATTTCCATTGCTGGAAAGGTAGTCATATCCATAATTTATGTTAATGATTCCGTTTTCCCTCAGCCAGATATCACACACCTTCCAGTGAGCCGGAATCTCTTCTCCATCAATCTGAACAAATCCCTGTGGAAATTGTTGCTGATTCCATTGGGCCAACCTCTGTTCCACCTGTTTTTGCAGTCCGTCAAAATCGGCAAGCTGTTCCCAGCCCAATTTCTGTGCACTGTATTCTGCAAACTGCGTTCCATCCCAGTAAAACCAGTACGGTTTTATCGTGCGTCCTCCCCATACTGTTTTCTGCTCCGCTACAGAATAGCCAACATCCAAATCACTTGCCATGCCGATAAAACTGCCGTCTTCCTGCTGAGAGAAATCCGATACTTTACCAATTTCCTGCTCAACTGGTACACCGTCACAAACTGTATAAACTACGCTCCAGGCTGTGTCCGATTCCCCCGCTACACAAAAAGCCCTGTCCGAGAGTTTATATACCCGCAGATTCTGCTGTGCTGGACCATACTCGACAAAATTTTCCTCCTGAACCAGAGGGATTTCTCCTCCATCTTCGACAAACCAGAGTTTTAACATTTTTCCTTCTCGACGAAGCTGAAAGGTTTCTTCTGTCCCATTCCCATCAAAATCCTTGGTGATCGATTCAAACACCTCTGCCTGTTGTTCCTGCAAAACTTCGGAAGATACTGTCTGTTCTTTTGTCATCTTGCCCTTCTCTGCACAGCTGCAAAAGCACAGACAGACAACCAAAATCAAAAGAATCTTTCTCATCTTTTTCCCTCCTTTTTGTCTAGCTTTATTATTTCTCCTTTTATTTCTTTTTGTCAATCCTTTCTTCTACAAAAGAAAAAGCTCCCGACAGCGGTCTTGCAGACTGCGCAGAAGCTTTTGTACTTTGTTCGGATTTTACCCGGATCAATCAATCTGGTTTTCGGGCAATAGTATAGATTTCAACTTTGCCATCCACCCACAATGTATGCGTTAAATAGAGCACAACTCCATCATAGGGCGCATGGTAGCAGGAAAGCTCATTTCCCCAGTAATCTCGGATAACACCAATTTGCTGTCCGGCTTTTACAAATTCTCCTTCTCTGACTTGCGGATACCAAAGTCCTTCCGACTGCGGCATCTGATAAATCAGGTCGGTGACCTCATTTGGATGCTCTTTTTGTTCGGGGGCAGACTCCACAACTCCCAGATGTGCCAGAATCCGTAGTACATCGTCCACATCCTCCTGAACCTGCTGTTGTGTCCACATTCCCTGACAGCCGCGTTCAATCAAAATCGATGGAATCCCCATCAGACCGGCACAGTTATATGCGCCGCTGACCGCTTGGGACTGCACCATATAAGGAACACTCACCAACTCTGCCATCCTGCGGGAATGTTGTGTTGTCTGCTCTGTTCCGGCACCGGCATAGTAAACATATGGCGTCAGGCTCTCAAACATCTCCCCGCAGTGCAGGTCGATATAAGCGTCCAGTTTGGGATAAAGCTGCTGTGTCAAAAAGTATGCCAGTCTCTGTGTCAGGCTTCCATCCGGTTTTCCGGGAAACTCCCGATTGAGATTGCACCCATCCTGCGGAACAATTGAAGGAGTTCTTGCTTCAAATCCAAAGCGATTAACCGGATGCAGGAGCAAGACGGTTCCACAGACCTGTTCCGGCTTTAGCTTCTGGGACAGCTCGATTGCTGCCTGTATTCCAACATACTCACAACTGTGGATTCCTCCGGTAATCAATACTGTCTTGCCGGAACGATTTCCGCAAATCAGCGTTGCTGGAATCGAAAATCCCGCCTGTTCGATCTGCCACTCGGTACAGACCTTTTCGCCCCTTTTTGCAGAAAGGGTTCCAAATGTCATATCTGCCTGCATAACATCCTCCTTAAAGTCTTTTGCGTTCAGTTTATCGACTTTAAGACCTGATGTCAAGCAAGGAAACACTTTATCAGTTAGTTTTTGCTAACATTAATTTTGCCGCACAACCCCCAACAGCACCATATCCCACAGCTCTCCGGCTGCCTCCATCAGCGAATGAACGTCCGAAATCCGCTGTTCTCTTCGGTACTGTTCCACCAGTTTCCAGAATACCGATTCCATTGCTTCCAGATAAATTGAAACATTTTCTTTCTTCAGATTTTCTCTCAGCTCTATCTTTCCGATGGTGCGGTGAAGAAACTGCCGGTTGAGCGCTTCAATCGGTCCGCGGATCTCCTCGATCTTTTCAAAAAGGTGCGGTGGTGTACGCAGCAGTGCATTTTCAAAGATATTTTTAAACGGAGGATGCTCTCCGAAAAAGCTTTCCCGCAGCATCCAAAATTCCTTGAGGGCATGCAGTGCGTCCTTTTTCTCCAGCTCTGCCATGTTTTCTTCCAGATACTGCTGCATCATCTGGTACATGTTCTGCACACACAGCAAAAACAGGTCGTCCTTGCCGCTGTAATAATGATACATCATTCCCTTGGAAATTCCATGTCTGGTGCAGATATTTTCCATTGTCACCTTGTCATATCCAGACGCGGAAAATTCGGTAATCGCTGCCTGCAAAATTTTTTCCTTGCTCTTTTTCTGGCGTTCCTGTTGTTTCATATTATTCCTTCTCTGCCTTGTTCAGCTCCCCTGCCCATTCAAAGCCTTTCTTTGCTATAAACACAGCGATGATTTCGTTGATAACCGCCGCTGCTGCAATGGTTCCCTGAATAATCTGCGCACATTCCGGTGCCGGCGTGCTCAGAACTGAAACAGCAATTCCGGTAAAGACAAGCGATACACCGGAATGTGGAAGCAGGGTAAAGCCCAGATATTTTTTGACTGTCTTGGGTGCATGGGTGATACTTGCCCCAAAATAAGCACCGCAATATTTTCCAATCGCACGAAATACGATATAAATAAGTGTATAAATTCCTGCGTTAAAAATCAAGTGGTAATCCAGCGGTGCACCCAGATTCAGAATCACGACAATGAGCGAAACTCCGATAATCGGATGCATTGTTTTCATGATTTCGCCCAGCTGTTCCTGCGAAATCATATTGGCAAAAATGGTGGAAAATCCCATTCCTAAGAGCATAAAGTTTAAAACAGGGGTCGGCAGTACCATCTCATTTAAAACCAGCCCGATTCCTGACGAAACCAGAATCATCCCGATCAGAATAAGCAAAGATGCTTTTTGTGTCTGCGCCTTTTGCAGCATTTTTCCTGTAACAAATCCGGTCGCCATTCCAATTAACACCGGAAGGAAAACCAAAAACATCATGGCAAAAATCGGGATCTCTTTGGTTGAGATATTCGCCGCTACTATTGCGATGACACAGAAAAAGATAAGCGCTCCAACCAGGTCATCCAACGCTGCCATTGGAATCAGGGTTCGTGTAACCGGTCCTGAAGTCTTCATATCACTAACAATGGAGAGGGACGGCGCAGGTGCTGTCGCAAGCGCAATTCCTCCAAACAAAAACGCAAGATATACCGGAATCTGGGAAACCCAGAAAATGATACCAAACACCACACTGATTACCAGAAAGGTTCCTACCGATTCGGTTATGGTTGTCACAATAATCTGTTTACCTGCTTTTTTAAGCTTGCTCCAAATAAGCTCGGTTCCAATCATCAAACCGACGGTACATTCCAAAATACTTTCCAGCACATCAAACCATCCGCTGTCCAGCACATTGTTGTTGAGCAGCCCCAGCGCGTGCGGCCCTAAAACCATTCCTGTAATCAACCAACCCAAAATAGATGGCAAACGCAGACGTGAAATCAGTTTTCCTGCAAAAAATGCAACAATAACCGCTATCAATAATCGCAATACATCCAGCATAACCATATTATCTTCTCCTTTTTAATAATAGACGATTTCGTCTACTTTTTATTATAGCAATATTAGACGGTATCGTCTATATCTTTTTTGTAAATTCTTTGCTGGATACCGAACAAAAAAGGAAGGGCAAATGCCCTTCCTTTTTTCTCTTGTTTTATCTTGTCAACAGTTCTTTAAGCTGCTGCACCGTATCCACCACAAAGGTGGCTCCGGCCTGCTGCAATTCGCCCTCTGCCGCATAACCGTAAGCGACACCGATGCTGTCCAGATGGTGTGCTTTTGCTCCCTGCACATCAAAACACCGGTCCCCGATCATCACCATCTGACCGGAAGATGCTTGACCTTTTGGGTCCAGCTGCCGCAGTGCTTCCTGCACTACTTCTTCTTTTTTGGTACGGCTTCCATCCAATTCACTTCCGACCACCACATCAAAATACTGTGCCACATCAAAATGCTCCAGAATTTTTTTGACAAATACGGTTGGTTTGCTGGACGCTACGGCAAGACGACAACCACCTTCCTTAAGTGTTTTCAGCAGGTCTGCCATCCCGTCATAGATTTCATTTTCATACAATCCGACTGTCTGGAATCGTTCCCGATATTTCGCAACTGCCTGCTTTGCCGTTTCAGCATCCATATGATAAAACTGCTCAAAGCTGTCCTGAAGCGGCGGACCAATGAACGGTTCCAGCTTATCATTGTCCGGTTCATGGATGCCAAAATGCTCCAGCGCATATTGAACGCAGGTGGTAATCCCGACTTTTGGATCGGTGATGGTACCGTCTAAATCAAACAGCAAATATTGATAGCGCATGTTATCTTGTCTCCCCACAATACAAATTCTGATATTCTTCCCTTGTCATCGAATAGCCGACATCGTCCAAAAGGCTTCCGTCATAGCGTAAAAACGCCTTCCTTAAGACACCTTCCCGATGAAATCCCAGTTTTTCGATCACTCTGGCACTCCTCTGATTATAGGAAAAGTGGCTGATGGTCACCATCTCAAGCCCTAAATCCTCAAAGGCATGACGCAGCACCTCTTTTGCCGCCTCGGTCATCAGTCCCTGTCCCCAGTATGCTTTGGAGAGAACATACCCCATCATACGGCACTGGTTAAAGTTTCTGCGGCGCTTGCTGTCACGATGCAGACCGATGGAACCAATCACCTTGCCGCTCTGCTTCTCGCAGATTGCCCAGACTTCCCGCTCTTCGATAAAATGATGGAGAATATCGCGGCTTTCCTCTATGCTTTCGTGCGGCTTCCAGCCTGCATGGATTCCGGTATCAGGGTCTTTGCAGTATTCATAAAAGTCTGACAGATCCTCCATTGTAAAGGCGCGCAGAACCAGACGATTGGTAGAAAGTGTCTTCTTTTCTTCCTGACCTTTTCTCTGGAAATATTCTTCCCGCGTCATCGAGCAGTCGATATTGTCGGTAATGGTGCCGTCAGCGCACTCATACGCTCCCCGCATAAAAATCTCTTCGGTAAACCCAAGCTTTTGCAGAACCCGTCCGCTGGCTGGATTGGTGGAAAAATATCCTGCGCTGATAACCAGCAATCCAAGCTCCTCAAATCCGTAGCGCAGCAGTTCTTCTCCCAATTCGGTAGCAAGACCTTTCCCCCAGCATTCTTTGGAAAAGAGATAACCAATCATCCTTGCTTCGTTCATCTTCATGCGGCGCAGCGGATCTCCGTCCATCCATGCAGCTCCAATCACCCGATGAGTGGTACGGTCGCAGACAGCCCACATCGTCGAACATTTGCTGTACTGTTCCAGCGTGTTTTTACTCTCCTCAAGATCTTTACTCACCGAAAAGCCTGCCGGAAGCATAACCTCTCTCTGGCTGCACAGTGCATGGAAGTCATCCAGATCTTCCATGCAAAAAGAACGCAGTTCCATCCTGCGGGTCAAAAGTGTTTTCAGTTGCTGTTTTTCTTCTGCCATTCTTCATACTCCTTCCTGCTGATCGAATAACACATCACGTCCAAAAGCGCACTGTCAAACCGCTCAGTGGCATCGCGCAGCGTTCCTTCCCAGACAAATCCCATCTTTTCCATCACTCTGCCGCTGCGCTGGTTATAGGAGAATCGGTAGGTGCTCACAAGTTCAAGGGAAAGCTCCTCAAAAGCATACCGCAGTACCTCCTGTACTGCCTCGGTCATCAACCCCTGTCCCCACTCCGGTTTTGCCAGCAGGTATCCCAGTACCCGGCATCGCTCAAAACTTCGTTTCCGGCGAAAATCCGGTTCCAGCCAGACCATGCCGATATTTTTCCCACTTTCCTTTTTGCAGATTGCCCATGTTTTGTCCTCGCTGATTCTTTTTCTCAGTTCTTCGGCGCTTTGCTCCCTGTCTTGATGCGCCTCTCTGCCGCCATGAATTCCCACATCCGGGTCACTGCAATAGGAATAAAAATCGTCCAGATCTTCCATTACAAACCCACGCAAGATCAGGCGCGGGGTCTCCAGCTGCTTCATCTGTTTCCCTCCATTTCTATCCGGATAAATTTTTTTCAGTATACTACAAATCCCCCTATGGATGCAAGAAAAGGCGGGGGAATCCAGATTCCCTCGCCTTTTTGTCATACAGCTTATTTGGTGTAGTTATCAAAGTATCCCTGAATCAGGATGATTGGGGTACCCTTGTCGCCAGAACCGGAAGTCAGGTCAGCCAGAGAGCCGATCAGGTCGGTCAGTCTTCTTGGGGTTGTGCCCTGGGATACCATCTGACCTTTCAGGTCAGCATCCTTGTTGCGGATGTAATCGGAGATTGCTTCCTTGAGTGCATCACCGCTTAAAGAAGCAAAGTTATTGTCTGCAAGATATTTGAGTTTTACCTCGTTTGGTGTACCTTCCAGACCTGGTGTGTAAGCTGGGGAAACAACCGGGTCAGCCAGTTCCCAGATCTTGCCGACTGGGTCTTTGAACGCACCGTCACCGTAAACCATAACTTCGATGTTCTTACCGGTTTTTTCCTTCATCAGTGCTGCTACTTCCGAAACGAAAACATCACAGTCTTTTGGGAAAAGCTTTACGGTTTCTTCGGTTGCCTTGTTGGAACCGAGCAGACCGTAGTTTGGATTAAAGCCGCTGCCGTTTACCGACTCGGTCATGATGTCGTCCAGTCCCAGAACAACCGAAGCACCTGCTTTTTTCAGGATGCGTTTGGTGCGGTTTCTGGTGTGAATGTCACAGCAGAGAACCTTGTCTGTGTAGTCCAGGATAGTCTTTGGATTGTTGGAGAGGATGATCTCAACCTCAGCGCCGCTCTCACGGATGAGCTCGGAATAGAACTCAATGTAGTCCACACCAGTAAATGGGTGCAGAACACGGCCGAACAGCTCACGATACTTTTCTTCGGTCAGAACGTCGCTCCATGGGTTTACACCCTTTTCATCCAGCAGATCTTCGTCGATCAGATGGTTGCCTACTTCGTCAGCAGGGAAGCTGAGCATCAGGACAACCTTCTTTGCACCTCTTGCAATACCTTTTAAGCAAACGGAGAAACGGTTACGGCTGAGAATTGGGAAGATGACACCGATGGTCTCTCCACCCAGTTTTGCTTTTACATCTGCTGCGATGTCGTTGATATGTGCATAGTTTCCTTGTGCGCGGGCAACAACTGCCTCGGTAACTGCTACAACGTCGCGGTCATGGAAGGAAAATCCTTCGCTCTGTCCTGCTGTCAGAACAGAATCTACTACGATCTGTACCAGATTATCTCCTTCTCTGATGATTGGCGCACGCACGCCTCTGGATACGGTACCTACCAGTCTTTCCATAAAAAATCCCTCTTTTTCTTTGATTCAAAAGTCTTTTCCCGGAAAGCAGAGGGGGATACATACCCTTGCATCTATGCCCTTGCTTTCACTCAATATTCTTATTATAATAGAAATAAAAGTATAAGTAAAATAAATAAATTCAATATATTCTATCAGCACAGCTTATCTTTGAAAATGAAATTAGCAAAACTTGTGCAGATTCACCTTTTTCTCCAAACATTCATCAGGGAGGGAACACAGCATGACCGGAAAACTGGAACATTACCGCGTTTTTTGCAAGGTTGTACAGAACAAAAGCTTCTCCAAAGCGGCACAGGATCTCTTTCTTTCCCAGCCGGCGGTCAGCCAGGCAGTGCGTCAGCTGGAAGAACAGCTGGGCACCCAGCTTCTGCTTCGCAGCTCCAAAAAGGTGGAACTAACCGCCGAAGGAAAGCTTCTCTATGAGTATGCAAGCTCTGCGCTGGGGCTGCTGGAATCGGCAGAACATCAGCTGGGTGGACTGCATGAGTTGAAGGTCGGTCAGCTCCGCCTTGCTGCCGGCGATATCACTGCACGGCATCTGCTTCTCCCCGCACTGGAACATTTTCACCAGCTTTATCCACAGGTGCATCTGAGCATCTTTAACCGTACCAGCATGGGCAGCTTGGAACTTCTGCGGGCTGGAAGAATCGATGCTGCCTTTTTGAATCTCCCGATTGAAGATGACCGCATCACCGTCCACTGGGAGCGACCCATCCATGACATCTTCGTTGCAGGTGAAAAATTTTCTTTTCTCAAAGAAAAGACACTTACCCTGCGGGAGCTTGCCGCCCAGCCGCTGATCATGTTGGAAGAAAAGGCAAACAGCCGCCTTTATGTCCAGCGGTTTTTCCTGCGCAAAGGAATTGAGCTCAATCCCGAGATCGAGCTTGCCTCCTACGAGCTGATGGGAGAACTGGCCCGCATCAATCTGGGACTTTCCTGCATGGTACGGGAGTTCTGTGCCGAAGAGCTCCGGCAAAAGAAGGTGTTTGAGGTAAACTTAGCAGAGCCGATTCCGGCAAGAAGTATCGGAATGGTCAGCTTAAAAGGGGTAAGTCTGCCTCCAGCAGCATCGAGGTTTCTGGAATTGCTGCAGTCGCTGGAATAGAAGCTGTTGGCTTTAAAAATTGAAGTTTTTGATCGAACTTTTTACAAAAAGTTCGTGGTGTCCAGAGGCAAAGCCTTTGGTCGCTCGTCGCAACGAGCGAAAGGCTTATCGTCAGGCGCATTTTTGAAAGCTCGAGAACTTTTTGCAAGAGAAAAAGTTCTCGAAAGCTGATTCTTCGCACAAACTGATCTCAAAAATTATCCGGTGGATGATTTTTGACGGCAAAAACTTGTTTTTGTTTATATGGAGATATTACTCTATGCGTATCACACAACATGTGCGCCACACAATCCAGAGCAGACAACTGCCTGTTTCCACAGGCAGAGTACTAACGTACTCCAACATCCATTCTGCTCTGTGCCTCTATTGATTTTTTCATTTTATTGTTAAGTGTCACAGGGGCCTTGCCCCCGTACCCCCACGAGCTTTTTGAAAAAAGCTCGACCAAAAACTTTTGTTCTTCCCTTACTTATGCTATAATATGCTCAAAAACATCCGCCAAAGAAAGGAAGTTATCACCATGAAATGGGGCATTATCGGCGCTATGCCGTCTGAAGTTACACTCTTAAAACAGCAGATGCAGGATATCTGCGAAGTCAACGTAGGCCGTCAGGTATTCTGGGAAGGAATCCTGTGCAATCAGGAAGTTGTCGTTTCCTCCTGCGGTATCGGTAAGGTAAACGCAGCAATCACCGCACAGATGATGATTGACCGCTTCGGCGCACAGCGCATCATCAATACCGGTATCGCCGGCGCAATCCACCACGACCTCAAGGTTCTGGACGTTGTGGTTTCCCGAGAGCTGTGCTACCACGACTACAATGCACGCTTCCTGCGTGACTATCCGCCATATATCGATTCCATCCGCGCAAGCGACCTGATGATCGAAGCCGCTGTTGAAGCATTTGAAGCAATCGACCACGGTTCCTCCTGCTGCTTTGTCGGCAAGATTGCAAGCGGTGATCAGTTCATCGAATCCTCCGAAGTAAAGAATAAAATCGTGGAAGAACACCACCCGATGTGCGTTGAGATGGAAGGTGCTGCAATCGGTCATGCCTGCACTGTAAATGATATCCCATTTGTTATCATCCGCACCATGAGCGATAACGCTGATGAAAACGCGGCTGACTCTGCTACTAATTTTGAAGAAGTTGCTGCAAAACATTCCGCAGGCATTGTTCTCGAGATGCTTTCCCGCTGCAAGGACTAGTCCCCTACTCTGTACACGAAAGGATGATTTTCCATGAAACGAATCGAAAGTTTCTGTGTTAACCACGATAAACTCACCCCGGGAATGTACGTTTCCCGAATTGATGGCGATGCCATCACCTACGATGTCCGCATGGTCGTTCCAAATGCTGGTGTCTATCTGGAAAACGACGGCATCCACACCTTTGAGCACCTGTTTGCAACCTATGTGCGCAACACCGCCGACTCGGATAACATCCTCTATGTCGGACCGATGGGCTGCCGTACCGGTTTCTACTTCATCACCCGGGACAAAATCTCCAAAGCCCGTGCCATCGAACTGGTACAGGAAACCTGCGAGTTTATCAAAAACTTTGAAGGAGAGATTCCTGGTTCTAGTCGTATCGAATGCGGAAACTATCTGGACCACAGCCTGCCAAAAGCAAAAAAATATGCCGAAGATCTCTCCAAGACACTTGTCGGCTGGACCGAAGACAAGATGGTTTATCAATTGTAATTTTGGAAGGCAATGTTTGATAAGACAACGAGAGACTTCTCCTCTCTCCCGATTTTATCCTAAAGGACAAAATTTCCCTTTTATTTTTATCTGTTATTTTAGTTTTTTCTGCTAAAGCGACAAATTTAAAAAAGGGAATTGACAACGGGGACAAAATCATTTATATTAAATGCGTCATGGGATACAAAGTTTATCAGAGGTTCCATGCAAATATTTCCTGACCACCCGAGCGCGGGTTAAAGGCCATACGGACAGCCGGGTCAACTGCCGATTGGTGATGTGATATCACCGTTATTGATTGAGTTAGAAGCTCAAATTTTATAAGTTGGTTACTTTATAACCGGTGCGTAATACGTACATCAACTTGTGAAACGGTCAATAAGAGTAGTAAAAGTGAGTATTTGCTATATAGACTCTGAAACTGTGTGATCCCACGGGGGTTCTTTTGCCGCGCTGCGGTGAGGAACGCTCTTACCGGGGCATAGCCCCGAACAAAATTATGGGATTTAACGCAAGTAATGTGCAAGCACGTTACTTGCGTTTTTTGTTTTATATAAAAATTTCAAGCAGGAGGATTGCGGCTATGGGCGAAAAATTAAAGCTATACGGCTTTAACAACCTGACCAAAGCACTGAGCTTTAACATCTATGATGTCTGTTACGCCAAAACCCCGCGAGAGCAGCGGGACTACATCTCCTATATCGATGAACAGTACAATTCCGAACGACTGACTAAAATCCTGACCACCCTGACCGACATGATCGGCGCAAAGGTTCTGAACATTGCCCGTCAGGATTATGACCCGCAGGGAGCTTCGGTCACCATCCTGATTGCCGAGGAAACGATGGTCCCTGTCGGCGAAACCCAGCTTGCCCATCTGGACAAAAGCCACGTCACCGTCCATACCTATCCGGAGTATCATCCGGAAACCTGCCTTGCAACCTTCCGTGTGGACATTGACGTCGCAACCTGTGGCGCAATCACACCGCTTTCCACCCTCGATTACCTCATCAGCTCGTTTGACTCGGACATCATCACCATGGATTACCGCGTTCGAGGATTCACCCGCGATGTCAACGGACACAAGCTGTTTTTAGATCACAACATTACCTCGATTCAGGACTATATCGCACCGGATACACTGGCACGATATGATGCGGTGGACATCAACGTTTATGAAGCAAACCTGTTCCACACCAAGATGATGCTGAAAGAGGTAGACCTGCAGAACTACCTGTTCAAGACCGATGTTTATGAGCTTCCGCCCAAAACAAGGCTTGCCATCATGAACAACCTCCGCAAAGAGATGATCGAAATTTTCAGCGGCCGCAATATCTATTAGGCTGAACCGGCGGGCGGAGAAAGAGTGAAAACAAAAGTTTTCGTCCACCTTTTCCAAAAGGTGGCGGATTCTAAAGGCAGAGCCTTTAGTCGCACTCCGCAGAGTGCGAAAACCTTATCCGTGCAAGCGCATTTTCGGAAGTTTGAAACCCTTTTGCAAGTGAAAAGGGTTTCAAGAACTACCACCTTTATCATCGCTATCCCCTAAAAGTTCCCAGTGGGAAGTTTTCGGCAGTAGCAGTTTGATTTAGCTTCGCCATAAAAATGAGTAGTTTTACTTTATTTCTTCCAGTTTGCGTGGCGTACAGCGGTACACAGGCACACTTGCCGTGTGCCACGCACTGACGTGCGGCAGCGCCAAAACAGCATCCTTCCCCTATCGCTTTTCTTTTTTATTGTTTTGTGTCACAGGGGCGTTGCCCCCGTACCCCTACGAGCTTTTTGAAAAAAGCTCGACCAAAAACTTCCGTTTGGCTTCGCTGCAAAGACATAATGTCGGCGGCAAAAATCATACAAAGGAGGTCCTATCATGAACCATCTCGATCAGAGCCGCGCACCGATCTACGAGGCTCTCGAAAATTTTCGAAAAATGAGGGTTGTTCCCTTCGATGTTCCCGGTCATAAGCGGGGACGCGGAAACCCTGAACTTGTCGCGCTGCTCGGCGAAAAATGCGTCGGCATGGACGTAAACTCCATGAAACCGCTGGATAACCTCTGTCATCCGATTTCGGTTATCCGGGAAGCCGAAGAGCTGACCGCTGAAGCCTTCGGCGCTGCTCACGCTTTTCTGATGGTTGGAGGAACCACCTCCGCGGTGCAGGCTATGATTCTCTCGGTAGCAAAACGCGGCGATAAGATCATTCTTCCCCGCAACGTACACCGCAGTGTAATGGGAGCAATGGTGCTGTGTGGTGCCGTTCCAGTTTATGTAAATCCGGAATGTGACTCCCGACTTGGAATCCCCCTTGGCATGAAGGTTTCCGAAGTGGAAAAAGCCATCAAAGCAAACCCTGATGCGAAGGCGATTCTGGTCAATAACCCGACCTATTACGGTATCTGTTCCGACCTGCGCTCCATCGTGAAGCTTGCTCACCAGCATGGTATGCTCTGCCTTGCCGATGAGGCACACGGCACTCACCTTTACTTTGGCGAAAATCTTCCGATCTCCGCCATGGCAGCGGGTGCAGATATGGCAGCGGTTTCGATGCATAAATCCGGCGGCAGCCTGACCCAAAGCTCGGTTCTTCTCATCGGTCCTGCCATGAACGAAGGTTATGTCCGCCAGATCATCAACCTCACCCAGACCACCAGCGGCTCCTATCTGCTGCTCTCCAGTTTGGATATTTCCCGCCGCAACCTTGCTTTGCGCGGCAAGGAAGCTTTTGCCGGTGTAGTGGAAATGGCAGAATATGCCCGCCGCGAGATCAATAATATCGGCGGCTACTACGCTTATTCTCGAGAACTCATCAACGGCGACAGCATCTATGATTTTGACGTCACAAAGCTCGCGGTCAATACGCTTGATATCGGCCTTGCCGGCATCGAGGTCTATGACCTGCTTCGTGATGAGTACGACATCCAGATTGAATTTGGAGATCTGGGAAATCTGCTGGCTTATCTGTCCATCGGCGACCGCCAGCGCGACATCGAGCGTCTGGTCGGCGCACTGTCTGAGGTTCGCCGCCGCTTTGGCAAGAAGGACAAAGCAAACCTGATGAAACAGGAATACATCGATCCTCAGGTTGCCGTTTCCCCACAGGATGCATTTTATGCAGACAAAGAATCTCTGCCGCTGCGGGAAACCGAGGGCAGAGTATGCAGCGAATTTGTTATGTGCTATCCGCCGGGAATTCCGATTTTGGCTCCAGGCGAACGCATCACCGGACCAATCCTTGACTATATCGAATACGCAAAAGAAAAGGGCTGCTCAATGACCGGACCGGAAGATCCCGATATTCTGCGCCTGAATGTTCTGAAAGGAGTTTAAGACAAGATGGAATTTTGGTTTTCTGAATTGCAGACACCGAATGTAAAACTCTCCATTCGTGTGGATCGTCAGCTTTACAGCGGAAAAAGTGAGTTTCAGCGCATCGATGTCTTTGAATCTCCTGAATTTGGACGATTCCTCACCCTTGACGGCTACATGATGCTGACCGAGAAGGATGAGTTTATCTATCACGAAATGATTACCCATGTTCCGATGGCGGTTCATCCCAATGTCAAAAAGGTGCTGGTCATCGGCGCCGGAGACGGCGGCGTTGTCCGGGAACTGACCCGCTACCAGGAAATCGAACAGATCGATCTGGTTGAGATCGACGAGCTGGTCGTTGAGGTATGCAAAAAATATCTCCCACAGACTGCCTGCCGCTTCGATGATCCAAGGGTACACATCCACTATGAAGACGGACTGAAATTTGTCCGCACCTGCGAGGATGAATACGACCTCATCATCGTCGATTCCACCGACCCATTCGGTCCGGGTGAAGGACTGTTCACCCGCGAATTTTACGGCAACTGCTACAAAGCACTCAAAGAGGACGGCATCATGGTTAACCAGCATGAAAGCCCATTCTATGACGAGGATGCTACCGCCTGCCAGAGAGCGCACAAACGCATCGTCGAATCCTTCCCGATCAGCCGCGTCTACCAGGCACATATCCCAACCTATCCATCCGGACACTGGCTGTTTGGATTTGCTTCCAAGAAATATCATCCGCTCAAGGACCTCGGTGAAGCCCGCTGGAACCTGAGAGGACTTTCCTGCAAATATTATACGACTACATTACATAAGGGTGCGTTTTATCTGCCCGCTTATGTGGAGGAGCTTTTGAAAGATGTTGAATAAAAATGTAGAAGTTTTTATGGGGTGCGATACCGGATGGCACTTTGCTTCCACCGTACTGTTCGGTGCACCATTTGACGGCACCACTTCTTACCGTCCTGGAACCCGCTTTGGAAGCAGTGCAATCCGCCACGAGTCCTACGGCATTGAAAGCTACAGCCCTTATCAGGACCTTGACCTTTTCGACGGCGATGTCACCGATATCGGAGACATCGAACTGCCATTCGGCAGCTCCGAGGCGGCACTGGATGCCATCACCGATCAGACCAGACGCATCCTGCACTCCCACAAACGCCCGTTCATGCTGGGCGGCGAACACCTGGTAACCCTCGGCGCTTTCCGCGCTGTTTTTGAAAAATTCCCGGATGTCCACATCATCCACTTTGACGCTCACGCTGATCTGAGGGATGACTACCTCGGTGTCAAACTTTCCCATGCCTGCGTCCTCAGACGCTGCTGGGAACTGACCGGAAACGGAAAGATCTTCCAGTTTGGCATCCGTTCGGGCGATCGCGAGGAATTTACCTGGGGCAGAACCCACGTCAAAACAAACCGCTTTGACTTTTCCACTCTGGAAGAGGTTGTGGAACAGCTCAAAGACAAACCGGTCTACTTCACCCTCGACCTTGATGTTCTGGACCCATCGGTCTTCCCCGGAACTGGAACACCGGAACCGGGCGGTGTCAGCTTCGACGAGCTTCGACGAGCTGTTACACTGGTTTGTTCCAAACTGCGCATCGTGGGCTGCGATGTCACCGAACTGAGCCCACACTACGATCAAAGCGGTGTGTCCACCATCGTTGCATGTAAAATTGTCAGAGAGATGCTGCTTGCATTTCAAAAATAAACTTGATCAGGAGGTCATTTATCATGGGAAAAGTTTTAATCATCGGCTGCGGCGGCGTTGCTTCCGTAGCAATCCACAAATGCTGCCAGAACAGCGAAGTTTTTGAGGAGATGTGCATTGCAAGCCGCACCAAATCCAAATGCGATGCGCTCAAGGAAAAACTCGAGGGCACTACCAAAACCAAAATCACCACCGCACAGGTTGACGCAAACAACGTTGATGAACTGATCGCCCTGATCAACGAGGTAAAACCGGACGTTGTATTAAACCTCGCTTTGCCATATCAGGATCTGACCATCATGGATGCCTGCCTTGCTACCAAGACCCACTATGTTGATACCGCAAACTATGAGCCAGAAGATACTGCAAAATTTGAGTACAGCTGGCAGTGGGCTTACCGTGAACGCTTTGAACAGGCTGGCATCACCGCACTGCTGGGCAGCGGCTTTGACCCTGGCGTTACCAGCGTATTCTCCGCTTATGCTCTCAAACATGAATTTGACGAAATCAACTACATCGACATCCTCGACTGCAACGGCGGCGACCACGGCTATCCGTTCGCAACCAACTTTAACCCTGAAATCAACATCCGTGAGGTTTCCGCAAAAGGTTCCTACTGGGAAGACGGTCACTGGGTAGAGACCGAACCAATGGAAATCAAACGTGAATACAACTTTGATGGTGTTGGTCAGAAAGATATGTACCTGCTCCACCACGAAGAGATCGAAAGCCTTGCTCTCAACATTCCTGGCATCAAACGCATCCGCTTCTTCATGACCTTCGGTCAGAGCTACCTGACCCACCTCAAATGTCTGGAAAATGTCGGTATGACCTCCATCGAGCCAATCATGTACGAAGGCAAGGAGATCATCCCGCTCCAGTTCCTGAAAGCAGTTCTGCCAGACCCATCCTCTTTAGGTCCGCGCACCAAGGGCAAAACCAACATTGGCTGCATCTTCCGCGGCAAAAAAGACGGCAAGGACAAAATCTACTATCTCTACAACATCTGCGACCATGAAGAATGCTACAAAGAAGTTGGCTCCCAGGCTGTTGCTTACACCACCGGTGTTCCTGCCATGATCGGTGCTATGATGGTAATGACCGGCAAATGGAACAAACCAGGCGTTCACAACATGGAAGAGTTCGATCCAGATCCGTTCATGGATGCACTCAACAAATGGGGCCTGCCTTGGAAAGAAGACCGTGATCCGGTGCTGGTAGACTAATGGAAAAAATCTGCCTTTCTTCCTTTCCTACCCCCTATTTTCTGGTAGACGAACAAAGGCTTCGCAATAATCTTGCAGTATTACAGTCGGTGTGCTCGCGCACCGGCTGTAAAATTCTGCTGGCACAGAAAGCCTTTTCGATGTATTCTACCTACCCCATCATTCGGGAATACCTGGCGGGCACTACAGCCAGCGGCCTTTATGAGGCAAAGCTCGGTCACGATTATTTCGGCGGTGAGACTCACGTTTTCTCCCCTGCCTATCGTGAACAGGAATTTTGTGAACTCCTGAAAGTTGCCGATGACTTTGTATTCAATTCCCCAACTCAGCTTAAAAAGTATGGTCAGCGCGCCAAAGATGCCGGAAAATCAGTCGGACTGCGTGTTAACCCGGAATGTTCGACTCAGGAAGGCCATGCAATCTATGACCCATGCGCGCCCGGCTCCCGACTTGGAACCACCCTTTCAAATTTTGACGAGTCGCTTCTTCCGCTGCTGGACGGTCTGCACTTCCATACTCTGTGCGAACAGAATTCGGATGACCTGAAAACCACCGCAGCCGCATTTGAAGAAAAGTTCGGCAAATATCTGCATGGATTGAAATGGATCAATTTCGGCGGCGGACATCACATTACCCGCCCTGATTACGATATCGAAACTCTTGTTTCGGTAATCGAGCATTTCCGCGACATCTACGGCGTACAGGTTTATCTGGAACCCGGGGAAGCGGTGGTATACCATGCAGGATTCATGGTAACAAGTGTGCTGGAAACCCTGCACAACGGCATGGACATTGCAATCCTGGACACCTCCGCTGCCTGCCATATGCCGGATGTGCTGGAAATGCCATACCGCCCACCGCTGAAAGACAGTGGAGAAGCCGGTAAAAAGGCATATACCTATCGTCTGGGGGGACCAACCTGCCTTGCTGGCGATATCATTGGAGATTACTCCTTTGATGTTCCACTAAAAGAGGGTGACAAGCTGATATTCGAGGATATGGCACTGTACACGATGGTCAAGACCAACACCTTCAACGGGATGCCACTTCCTTCCATCGTATGGCGGGACAAAGACGGTCAGGGCTGGCTTGTCCGACAGTTTGGTTATTCCGACTTTCTTTCTCGTCTCTAAGCGGGTTGAACCCGCGAGTCTCGCTCTCGCTCAGATCGCTTGTCTTGGACTGCGCTCGTTAAAACAAAAATAAAAGTTTTACTCAATTTTTTTTAAAAAATTGCGGTTTCCAAAGGCAGAGCCTTTGGTCGCACTCCGCAGAGTGCGAAACTCTTTATCGTTCAAGCACATTTTGGGGAGCTCGAGGACTTTTTCTCTTGCAAAAAGTCCTCGAAAACCGATTGCAAGTAGAGTGCGACCTCAAAAATTATCCGGTGGATGATTTTTGACGACGGAAATCTGTTCCGAATGATAGACGCTTCACTGTGTACAGGCACACTTGCCATGTGCCTGCGCACTGACGTGCGACTGCCGCAGAAGAACACTCTGTCTCTATTGTTTTTCTTTTTTATTGTGAAATGTCACAGGGGCGTTGCCCCCGTACCCCCACGAGCTTTTTGTAAAAAGCTCGACCAAAAACTTTCGTTCGCCTCGGGCGCAAAGACAGGCAACAAACAACATAAAAACCACCGACCTGATTTAGGTCGGTGGTTTTGTTTTACCCCAATTATGCTTTTGCCGCAATCAAACCTTCCCGATAGGCAGTCAGCAGATCTTCTAAGTCGGCAATCTGCTCCTTGAGCATCTCGCCGGTATCGGTATCCGCTACCATCAGGCGTTTGTCCAGCGTTGCCACCTGTTGGGACTGGGAATCAATATCCAGATTTTCCGAAAGTGCTGCTTCCATTCCGGAAAATGGCTGATGGGATTTTAAGCGCATTCCATGCGAATTAAAGATCAGAGTATATCCTGCGATTCCGGTTGTTTTCTGGTATGCCTTGCAGAATCCTCCGTCAATTACGATCAATCGTCCGTTTGCCTTGAGCGGATTTTCTCCCTCCATAACGTGAATCGGGGTGTGACCATTAATAATATGCGAATTTTCCGAATACAGTCCAAACTCCCGCAGCAGCATCCGGCAGACAGGCTCGGAATCCTGATAGCGGTAATATGGATTCTTCGGTTCCTTCCAAGTGCTTTCATCGCTTAAGAAGGTTCGTTCAAAGGTCTTGACCACCCTTCCGGACAACGGCGAGTTGCTTCCACACCACAGATACCACATGAAGTCAAGCTCCTTCTGGGTGCGGTCATCCGAAAAATAAGCGCGGCGCGCAATCGAATCCGCATAGTCCATATAGCTCTTGCCCTGGTAGATGCGTCCACCAAAATGCAGTGCCTTCAGATTGCCGTCCTCATCCAGCGGAACACAGCCATGGAACAGCAAATTTCCATTAAATTTGCGGTACATGCTGCCATGATTATACAGGAAGGTCACATGACGCTGGAGCTGTTCACTCTCCCGGAACAGTTTTTCCAGCTCATCCATGATTTCCCGCTCAGCAGGGTCGAGCGCATACGGGTCCATTCGGTTGATAGTAGGGAAACGCTTTTCTTTGAGCTCATGCACCACGCCATCAATCTCGATGGTCGCATCGTCAAAGTTTACCTTGTCCAGCAGCAGACGTTCCTGCATTCCGTAATCCGGATTGCGGCGGATGATCTGACCTTCCAGTTTAAACAGAATAATGGAAATTGCCTTTTTCGCCGCCTTATTCGGGTCTGTTTCATCATACATCTTTTCGGCAAACAAAACCAGTGGACGCAGACTGATTCCGTAGCCCTGTTCCAGCACCGAGATATTGTTGTAGGAAAGACAGTTGCGTACTACTGCGGCAATACATGCCTGACTGCCGCAGGCTGCACCCATCCACAGAATGTCGTGGTTTCCCCATTCGATGTCCAGCGAGTGATGCTGCATCAGCATGTTCAGGATCGCATCGGGGCGCTCTCCTCGGTCAAAGATATCCCCCACAATATGCAGATGATCGACAGCAAGCCGTTTGATCAGACTGGACAACGCAATGATAAAATCGTCACCTTCTCCCAGTTTTAACAGGGTATCGATGATCTTCTGGTGGTAAACAAACTGATTGTTATCCTCATCTGCCTGAGCATGCAGCAGCTCATCGAGGATATAGCTGTATTCGGACGGCATTGCCTTTCTGACCTTGGAACGGGTGTATTTGGAAGAGAGCATCTTAGCAAGATCAATCAGGTTCTGCAGCACAAACCGATACCACTCCTCGGTATTTCTTCCTTCCTCATTGATCTTCTCAAGCTTTTCCTCCGGATAATAAATCAGAGTACACAGACTGGACCGTTCTCTTGGCGTCAATGTTTCCTCAAACAACATGTCTACCTTTTCACGGATAACTCCCGCAGAGTTATTGAGGATGTGAGAAAAAGCCTCATATTCTCCGTGCAGGTCGCTCATAAAATGTTCGGTCCCCTTTGGCAGGTTCAAAATTGCCTGAAGGTTGATGATCTCGGTACAAACCTGCTGGCGGGAACGATATTTCTCGGACAACAGACGCAAGAACTTGATCCGGTCATCAGTAATATTCATTTTGGCACCTCATTTCCTGATATTTTGATATAAAATAACCGGAAGCAAGCAAAACCCGACAGGTCTTGTCACTTCCGGTATTGGTTCATTATTTATCTGCCACAGCAGTTTTTATATTTTTTGCCGCTTCCGCATGGACATGGGTCATTTCTTCCAACCTTTTTGCCCTGACGTTTGATGGTTGCCGGAGTTACGGTGCCATCCGAGCTGGTTGCAGTTGGCTGTGCTACCTGCTCACGCTTTGGAGCTTCCTGCGGCTGTGCCGAGTTTGGTTTGCGGAACGGAGCCAGCAGCAGAATCTTGACGGTTTCCTCGCGGATGCTTGCGATCATCTCATCGAACATGTCAAAGCCTTCGATACGGTACTCAACAACTGGGTCCTTCTGTCCGTAGGAACGCAGAGAGATACCTTTCTTGAGCTCATCCATTGCATCAATGTGATCCATCCACTTAGTATCAACCTCTTTGAGCAGTACAACACGTTCCAGCTCACGGGTGATGCTTTCGCCCAGATCTTCCTCACGTTTTGCATACAGTGCACGGACTTTTTCCTTAACTTTGTCGCCCAGCTCTTTTTTGTTGACCTTCTTGAGGTCATCGCCGGAGATCTCCAGAACATCGCCTGCGATCATACCGATAAAGTAGTTGCGGAAACCTTCCATGTTCCAGTGTTCCGGTTCCACACCTTCCGGCATGTACATCTGCATTGCAGAATCAACGGTTTCATCCATCATGGACAGGATGGAATCCTTGAGGTTTTCACCATCCAGAACCTTGTTGCGCTGTGCATAGATGATTTCACGCTGTTTATTCATAACATCATCGAACTGCAGTACGTTCTTACGAATACCAAAGTTGCGTCCTTCGATCTTGCTCTGTGCGTTTTCGATGGTGCTGGTGAGGATTCTGTTTTCAATTGGCATATTCTCGTCGATCTTCAGAGAATCCATCATGTTGGTGATGCGGTCACCGCCGAACAGTCTCATCAGATCATCTTCCAGAGAGAGGTAGAAACGGGAGCAGCCAGGGTCGCCCTGACGTCCGGAACGTCCGCGCAGCTGGTTGTCGATACGTCTGGATTCATGACGCTCGGTACCAACGATGAACAGACCGCCTGCTTCACGAACCTTGTCTGCCTCTGGACGGAGTTTTTCTTTGAACTCCTTGGAAAGCTCGGTAAAGCGTTTGCGTGCTTCGATAATTTCTTCATTATCGGTATCGCCGAAACCAGTTGCTTCTACAATCAGCTCTTCATAGTAGCCTTCCTTGCGCATCTGGTTCTTTGCCAAGAATTCAGCGTTACCGCCCAGCATAATATCGGTACCACGACCAGCCATGTTGGTTGCGATGGTTACCGCACCGTACTGACCAGCCTGTGCAACGATTTCTGCCTCTTTTTCATGATATTTTGCGTTGAGCACCTGATGCTTGATGCCATGGCGTTTGAGCAGATTGCTCAGACGTTCGGAAGTTTCGATCGAAACGGTACCAACCAGAACCGGCTGTCCTTTTTCGTGGCATTCTTTTACCTGCTCAACAACTGCATTGAATTTTCCGTTTTCGGTTTTGTATACAACGTCCGGCAGGTCTTTACGGATTACCGGCTTGTTGGTTGGGATCTCGATAACGTCCATACCGTAGATCTCACGGAACTCCTGTTCCTCGGTCATTGCAGTACCGGTCATACCGGAGAGCTTTTCATACATACGGAACAGGTTCTGGTAGGTGATGGTAGCCAGAGTCTTGGACTCACGTTTTACCTCAACGCCTTCTTTTGCCTCGATTGCCTGATGCAGACCTTCGCTGTAACGGCGTCCGTTCATGATACGGCCGGTAAATTCGTCTACGATCATGACTTCACCGTCTTTTACAACGTAGTTGATGTCACGATGCATGGTTCCGTGTGCCTTGATTGCCTGGTTGATGTGATGCTGGATTGTGGAGTTCTCCATGTCCATCAGGTTTTCCAGGCCAAAGAATTCCTCTGCCTTCTTAACGCCGGCTTTGGTCAGGGTTGCGGTCTTTGCTTTCTCGTCTACGATGTAGTCTGCGTCGACAACATCATCGTGTTCTTCCTTGTCATCCAGCTCTTTTACCTTGTACATGCGCAGGCTTCTTGCAAAGCGGTCTGCAATCTTGTACAGGTCGGTGGATTTGTCACCGCGGCCGGAAATGATCAGAGGAGTTCTTGCTTCATCGATGAGGATGGAGTCAACCTCGTCGACTACTGCAAAGTAATGTCCGCGCTGAACGCGGTTTTCTTTATAGATCTGCATGTTGTCACGCAGATAGTCAAAACCAAACTCGTTGTTGGTACCGTAAGTAATATCTGCCTTGTATGCTTCCTGACGCTGTGCAGGCTCGATATCGTGGATAACCAGACCTACCTTGAGTCCCAACCAGCGGTATACCTTGCCCATCTCTTCCGAGTCACGTTTTGCAAGGTAATCGTTGACGGTAACAACATGAACACCTTTTCCGGTCAGAGCATTTAAGTATACTGGCAGAGTTGCAACCAGAGTTTTACCTTCACCGGTCTTCATCTCTGCGATACGGCCCTGATGCAGAACGATACCACCGATGATCTGTACCGGGAAGTGCTTCATACCAAGCACTCTCCATGCAGCCTCACGGCAGGTAGCAAATGCATCCGGCAGAATGTCGTCGAGTGTTTCACCGTTTGCAAGACGCTCTTTGAGCTTTGGAGTCATGTCTTTGAGTTCTTTGTCCGACATCTTGGAGTACTGTTCCTCCAGACTCAGGACCTTGTCGCGAATTGGATAGATTCGCTTTAATTCTCTTTCGGAATAGGTTCCGAAGATTTTATCCATTAATCCCATAGTATTTTTACACCTCATTTATTTTTAAAGGCTCTGCCTTGTGTCCACCCGTTTGCCAGAAAACCGGTCGTTGGTAAACCGGCAGAACCATCGGAAAAGGCTGCTTCTTTTAATATGAAAATAAGTCATAGCATATCTATGATATTGTAACTCTATCTGTACGGTTTTGTCAAACCTTCCTCGGGGGTTTCTTTAAATAATTTGTGTCTATTTTTAAAATTTAAATGGTCGTAAAACATTTCCCTATCAAAATCAGCCGGAAAAACAAAAAAGCAGCAGAAACACCGCGCCTTTTGGCACCGCCTTTCTGCCGCCTGGGTCTTATTTCAATTCGATGGTGTACTCAAAACCGTACTCTGCCTGCAATGCTTTTACCTTGTCTTCATTGTCCTCAATGAAGCTTGGGGTATAAACCGATTTGCCATCCTTTTTATAATCTTCCAGGATTGCTTCCAGCTTTGCCCAGCACTCTTCACGTTTTTCCTCAGCAGTTTTTTCGAGGTTGATAACAAATTCTCTGTGTTTTGGAATTCTTGCTTTCATCTGTGGATTTCCTTTCTTCTGTTAGAGTTCCCCTTCATTTTACTATCTGAAAAGGGCATCGTCAAGCGGAAAAGAAAGATTTTTGCTCTTTTGCAAGCAGAATCCCCTGTTAATCCAGAAGGCTGAGTGCCTGTTCCATCACCTGACCGATGTTATCCCGAATGACAAGGGAAGCTCTTCGGTCATATGGTGTCTGGGTTTTGTTGATGAGCACAAGTTCCTTTCCCTGATAGTACTGCAAGAGTCCCGCTGCCGGATAAACTGCCAGTGAGGTTCCGCCCACGATCATCAGATCTGCTGCCATGATATAGCTGATGGCTCCTGCCATCACATCGTTATCCAATGGCTCCTCATACAGCACAACGTCCGGCTTGATAATACCGCCGCAGCTGCATCTTGGCACCCCTGCATCTTTTTGCTCCAGCATCTGACTGAGGTTGTATTTTTTCCCGCAGTTCATGCAAAAATTCCGATGGACACTGCCATGCAGTTCGCACACTCTCCTGCTTCCAGCCATCTGATGCAGTCCATCAATATTCTGGGTGATGACCGCGCTGAGTTTTCCCATCTGCTCAAGCTTTGCAAGGGCAATATGAGCCGGATTCGGCTTTGCATCCGGATAAACCATCTTGTCAAAATAATACTCAAAAAATTCTTTGGTATGCTGTTCAAAAAAGGAGTGGCTGAGCATTGTTTCAGGCGGATAGGGGTACCGTTTTGCCTGTTTGTCGCCATACAGTCCATCATCGCTGCGAAAATCGGGGATCTGCGATTCGGTGGAAACACCGGCTCCGCCAAAAAAGACGATGTGTTGGCTTTGCTTTATCAGTTGGGACAAACGTTTGATTTCTTCGGTCATAAGGATACTCCTTTCCGGGCTTGCGCTATAGACGAGTAGGGTTTTAAAAAATAAAGTTTTTGGTAGTTGAAAACAAGTTTTCAACTTGCTTTTCTTCAAAAAGCTCGTGGTGTCCAGAGGCGAAGCCTTTGGTCGCCTTCCGCAGAAGGCGAACCACCCCAAAAACAAATAAAATAAAAAAATCGATAGGGGCAGAGAGCGGAATCGATGCTGAAGTACGTCAGTACTCTGCCTGCGGATGCAGGCAGTTGCGGTTTGTTTTGGCAGCACCACGCGCAATTCGGAATAAGCGTTTCAAATATTTGGAAATCGTTTCTGCCGTCAAAAATCATCCACCGGATAATTTTTGAGGATAGTTTGTACACACAATCGACTCTTGAAAACTTTTTCTCTTGCAAAAAGTTTTCAAACTTTCAAAAATGCGCCTGTACGGATAAAGTGTTCCGCACTCTGCGGAGTGCGGCTAAAGGCTCTGCCTTTAGAATCCGCAAACTTTTGTGTACAAAAGTTTGACAAAAAACTTTTTATCCTTCGCCTACTCCGCCAACAGCTCCAGCAATTTTACATTCCTTGCAATAAACTTGGACATCTGCTCAGCACTCAGCGGCTTGTGCGCCATCAGTGCAAGGTCGTAGATATGTTCACAGACAAGTTTACGGTTTTCCTCAGTCAGGGATGGAATCTTCTTGACAATCTCGTTTTCGCTGTTGAGTACCAGCGTTACCTGACCTTCTGGTGCAAAGCTTTCGCCCAATACCTTGTTCATATCCTGAATACGGCGCGCATATTCGGACAGCAGGATAACTGCCGGTGTTTCGGTCGCTTTCAGGCTCTCAACCTTGTATTCCAGCTTCTCATCCGGCAGGCAGGCTTTGACGCACTCAATCAGCTTGTTGTTTTCCTCTTCCTGTGCTTTCTTTGCATCCTCCGATTCCGCTTCCGGCTGAGAAACTTTCAGTGCTTCTCCCAAGTCTGCATCAATGCGCAGGAATTTCATCTCTTCTGGATTCTTGTATTCCAGCAGGCTGATGAAGTGAGGATCGATCGCATGGGTCAGTACCGCAGCGGTCAGTCCATTTTCTTTAAACATCGAGATGTACTGTGCCTGCAGATTTTCATCGGTTACATAATAAATCTTGTTGCCTTCTGCTTTTGGATATTCTTCCAGGGTCTTGTATTCTCCATCGATGGTTTTGAACAGCAGAATATCCTTCATACGGTCATAGAATTTTTCATCTTTCAGGCAGCCAAACTTGATAAATGCAGAAATATCATTCCAGTATTTTTCATAGCTTGGACGGTCATTTTTAAAGATCTGATGCAGCTTGTCCGAAACCTTCTTGGTGATGTGCTGGGCAATCTTCTGTACTTCGCCGTCATTCTGCAAAAAGCTTCTGGAAACGTTAAGCGGCATGTCCGGACAATCGATGACACCCTTTAACAGAAGCAGAAATTCTGGAATGATCTCCTTGATGTTGTCCGCAACAAAGACCTGATTGCTGTACAGTTTAACCTGACCCGGCATAACTTCCATGCGGTTAAGCTGCTTCGGGAAATAAAGAATACCTTTTAAGTTAAATGGGTAATCTACATTCAGGTGAATCCAGAACAGTGGTTCATTAAAGTCCATAAAGACTTTCTGGTAAAATGCCTTGTAGTCCTCATCGGTGCAGTCCTTTGGTGCTTTGAGCCACAGAGGATGGATGTCGTTGATCGGCAGCGGTTTTACAATGCGTTTCTTTTCGGTGCCGTCTTCGTTTTTCTCGATATTGCCGTCCTTGTCATAAACCGGACGTTCCTCGTCATGTGGATTGAGGTAGATTTCATATGGCATGAACTGGCAGTATTTGTGCAGGATCTCGCGGATTCTGCTCTCCTGCAAAAATTCCTGTTCCTCTTCGGTGATGTTCATGATGATGGTGGTTCCGTGTTCGGTGCGGGTACCATCCTCAATTTCATAGCTGTCTTCCCCTGCGGAAACCCAATGTACCGGTTTTGCTCCTTCTTTGTAGGACAGGGTCTCGATCTCTACAGTATCCGATACCATGAACGCAGAATAAAATCCCAGACCAAAATGTCCGATGATTCCAGCGCTTTCTTCGCTCTTTTCTTTATATTTTTCCAAAAATTCCTCTGCGCCCGAGAAAGCGATCTGGGTAATATAGCGCTCTACTTCATCCTCAGTCATACCAATACCGTTATCCGATACGATCAGCTGTTTTTTCTCGCTGTCAATGGTGACAATCACCTTTGGCTGGTATCCGTCTTCCAGCTGTGCCTCTCCAATTCCCTGAAGGCTTTCCAGTTTTTTAATTGCATCACAGCCGTTGGAAACAATTTCTCTTAAAAAGATGTCTTTGTCCGAGTACAGCCATTTCTTAATGATTGGAAACATGTTCTTTGAGTTAACGCTGATTTGTCCTTCGCGTTTCATAGCAATAACCTCCCAGCAAAATCCTGTGTTTTTTAAATTTATCCAAAAGTCGCAGGATTAATTCCATAATATACTTTGCGAAACTATATTAATTTTACAAATTTATTTTACTCTTTTACTCTGAAATGTCAACATCTAACGGAAAAAGTTTGCATTTTAGCCTTATTTTGTCAGTTATATCACAATGTTTTGCTCTTTTTCGCCATACTTTTCAACAAAAAGTTTCCAACATTCTTTTATAAGGTCGTGTAAAACCTGTTTTTTTATCCATAATAAGCTTGTAAACATCCCGTTTTATGGATAAAAAAACGCTAGATTTCCTTAATATTACTTTTTGTAATTGAAGTTTTCAAATTATTAACATTTTTATCTTCGTTATTTTTTTGTTTTATCACAGGGATTTTAAACAGTTTAAACCAGGTTTTCAACATATTCTCATTTGAGAGCACGCTTTTCGTCGATTTTTGTTATACAATTCGGATAATTACCCGAATTTTTATAGTTTTCAACATTATCAACAGTATTTTCAACTTTTATCCTTCAAAATTAACTCAAGAAAGGTATGAACAACTATGGTACGAGGCATCAACAAGCGCATCATCGAAATTAATGACACACAAAACCCTTATTTTGAACGCGCCGTGCTCTATCTCAAGGACAATCAGGCAGATTCCTCCAAAAAAGCACTGGAAACACAGGCTCAGAGTTTTCTGGGGAATTTACGGACATCAAAACCTGCATTCCTGCGTTCGGGTCTGACTAGCCGCCTGTGGTCAGCTGGGAAACTTCTGCTTTCTGCCGCTGCCGGCTGTGCCCTGACCCTGTGGTTTTTGTGGTAAGCTGATATGCAGCTTTGGTCTAATCCAAAAACTGCACATTTCACACATCATCTTTGGGTATTCATGCACTCGCTTCTTTGAGAAAACAAAAGTTTTTGATTTCTCCTTTTTTTAATGGAAATCCTGCCAAAATATGTTATAATAAAAGGTACAGATCATGATTTTATTTTTGTCGTGAATCATAAATTTTTGACATATTTTCGGAGGAATTATCAGTGTCCAGAGAATTTGCATCTGAGAAAACAAATCAGGAAAGTTCGGTTATTGCCGGTAGAAATGCCGTCACCGAAGCGCTGAAAAAAGGCCGCCCAATCGACTGCATCTACATCCTCAAAGGCATCGAGCGCGGCAGTATGGGAAAAATCATTGCTCTGGCAAAAGAGCGCGGCATTCCGATTAAGGACGCTGCCCAGCAGAAACTGGATACCCTTTGTGAAGGGGTTGTTCATCAGGGTGTTGCTGCAATGGCTGCCTGCCATGACTTTTCCACGATGGAAGATATTTTTGCAAAAGCCGGCGATCAGCCGCCATTTATCATTATCTGCGACAACATTGAGGACCCACACAATCTGGGTGCCATCATCCGTACCGCAGAAGCTGCAGGTGCGCATGGCGTTATCATTCCAAAACGCCGCGGCGTAGGACTGACCGCTACCGTAGCGAAAACCTCTGCCGGTGCAGTGGAATATATGCCGGTTGTCCGCGTAGCAAATATCGTCTCCACCATTGAGGAACTCAAGCAGAAAGGCCTTTGGATTTTCTGCGCCGATATGGACGGTCAGCCATGGTGTTCCACCGATATGGGCGGACCAATCGGAATTGTTGTCGGTGCCGAAGGCAGCGGTGTCAGCCGTCTGACCAAAGAGCACTGTGACTTTGTGGTATCCCTCCCGATGAACGGTCAGGTCAACTCCCTGAACGCATCGGTTGCCGCTGCCATTGTCATTTATGAAGCAGTTCGCCAGAGAAACGGCCTGCCTTCCTTCCACAAAAAATAATCTCCTGCAAGGGACACGCAAAAAAAGGAGAATCACCATGAGCAATCAATACAATGTCGATGATATCTTAAATGAGATTAAAGCCAAAAAAGCACGGCAGAACAAAGCCTCTGCACGTCCTTCTTACCGACCGGAACCTCGTCCGGCACGCAGACCGGTTGCTGAAAACATCGAGGATCTTTCGTTCGAGCCTTCCCCTGCAAAACCGGCAGAATCTGCAAAACCAAAGGAAGAAAATGTCCTTTCCTTCCATTCTGACGTTAAGCCTGTTTCGGAAGCTGCTCCAACAAGAGAACCAGAAACACCGGTACAGACCATTCCTGTTTCGGAACGTCCGGTTCAGGAACATCCTGCTGAAGAAAGGACACCGGAACCTACTTCCCGTTCTGCTTCCTTTTCCAAACCAGAACCTGTTTCTCCTGATCCAATGAGCAGTACCGGCGTCTTTTTCAGTTCCCTCTCCAGCCACCGGGAAACGGTAAAAACGCAGGAGCACGAAGAATGGGAACGTCTGGAACGCCGCCGCAGAGAATTGCTGGAAGAGAAAAAACGCCTTGAAGAAGAGCAGCTTCGTATCGCTCGGGAACAGGCTTCCCAAAAGCAGGCAGAACCAGTCGATGAAATCACCGATTCCTTCTTCTTAGAGCAGCAGCCTGCAGACCTTCCGCAAAATCAAAGCAGCACCCCATTTGGAGATTTTGAACCGGTCACCCCTTCTCCAGAGCAGAAAGAAGCTTCGATGATGAAGGATAAAACCGAATATCAGAAGTTCTTTGTTTCTCAGGAAGAAGCTCCTAAGCAAAACACAAAGCCAAACACTCCCCAGCCTTCTTCTGAAGACGCTGTGTTTGATACTTCTTCGTTAAACTTTGATGGGGAATCGACACAGGAAGACATCTTCGCATCCACCCCAACCGGACTTACCGAAGAATTTGCTGCTGCGCAGATGTTCTCTTCTGCCACAAAATCCCAAGCAGACTCTTCCTCCCGTGCTTCCGCAAAATCTTCAAAGTCTTCGCAGAAGCACTTTCACATCGACCTTCCCGGAGATGCCGAGGAAGAAGAGGATGTACCCTCAGAAAAACAGCAATCTTCTCAAAAACAGGAAAAAAAGGGCGGGATATTCGGCAAGAAAAAAGCCCCGGCGGAAGAACCAAAATCACGGCTCGCCTCTGCTGAAGTCCCTGTTCCGGAAGATATTTCCGAAGAGGAAGAAGAGTTAGAGGATTATTCCTCTCCAAAGGATAAGGAAGCTATTCTGCGGGACATGAAGAGCATCAAAACAGGACTGCTTGTCCGCGTTGTCCTGATGGTTGTTCTGTTCTCGCTGTCTCTGTATCTGGCACTTGCTGCCCGAGACATCCAGATCGGTGATGAACTGCTCCCGCTGCCAACCTTTATCCAGCCGGAGCTGCATTTAAGAACGTATATGGTGGTTTCCTGTATCCTCAGTGCTATCGGCGCTGTCATCTGTTCCAACACGATCGGCGGCGGATTGCTCGCTCTATTAAAATTTAGAGCAAACACCGATACCCTGCCGATGCTTGCTTTGCTTGGTACCCTGGCCCAGGGAATCTGTTTTATTATCAAGCCGGAATACTTCAGCGTTGACAAAGCCGATTTTGGAAGCAACCTGTATCTGTTCTTCCCGGTCGCACTGTTCATCCTGCTGTTTAACCTGCTTGGAAAGATTCTGGTTATCCTTCGTATTCAGAATAACTTTAAACTTGTATCTTCCGAAAAGCTCAAACATGCTGCGGTATTCTTAAAGGACCGCAACCTGCTGCGCGACATCTCCAAAGGACTTTCGATGGAAGAATACACCATCGCTTATCCGGAAACCAGCCCATTCCTTGCAAACTTCCTGGATAATTCCTATTCCGAGGACCATGCAGAACGAATGAGCCGTGTGCTTGCCCCAATCTGTCTGCTTGCAGGTATCGTTCTTGCGGTGCTGGCTTACCTCTTTAACAAAAACATCGCAGAAGCAGTTTCCACCTTCACTGCGATCATGTGTGTCAGCGCTCCGCTCACCTCCACCATCGCAGCAAACCTTCCACTCTATCGGATGTCCAAAAAGCTCATCCCTGCTGGTGCAATGGTTTCGGGATATTCGGCAGTTGATGCCTTCTCCCGCACCGAAGCAGTCATTCTGGATGCAAAAGATCTGTTCCGTCCTTCCGACATCATCCTGCACGGAATCAAACCATTTGATCAGAGCAAGATTGACTCGGTTATCCTGGATGCTGCAAGTGTTGTCTGCAACACCGACGGCATGCTCACCGATGTATTTAATAAGATCATCGGTTCCAACAAAGCAATGCTGCGTCCGGTAGAAAACGTTACTTATGAAGATGCAATGGGACTTTCCGCCTGGGTAGACGGCAAACGGGTACTGATCGGTAACCGTGAGCTGATGGTAAACCACGGCATCGAAGTTCCGAGCAACGATTATGAGATGCGTTTTGTTAAGGATCGCAAAAACATCATCTATCTTTCTAACTCCGGTCAGCTTTCGGCAATGTTTGTCATTAGCTACCGTCCAAACAACCAGACCCGCGAACAGCTGGATCGTATGAACGAAAAGGGAATGTCCCTGATTATCAACACTTCCGACCCGAACATCACAGCAGAAAAGATTCATGCTGTTTACGACTTCCCGCTGGATCAAATCAAACTCATGCCTGCAAAATTCCATGCAGCCTATGAAGAACTGACTGCACAGAAGGAACACTCTCCTGCAAAGATCGGTTTTATCGGTTCCACCCGCATGATGGTAACCGCCATCCTCGACTGTATGACCGCAAAAACCGCAATCGATCAGGCAGTGCTGATCCAGATGATCGCTCTGGTCGTCGGATATGCACTGGTAACCCTGTTCTCGCTGATGGGAAATCTTTCCTACCTGAGCATTCTGCACCTGATTTTGTTCCAGGGAATCTTTGCTTTGATCGGAACCCTGATTCCAAACCTCAAAAAATATTAAGATATAAAAAAAGGAACCGAAGAAAATCTTCGGTTCCTTTTTTTAAGCGGTTAAGATTGTTCACAGGAGAAGTCCCGTCAGGGAATCTCCTGTGTGCCTAGGGGATTCCCCTAGGGCAGATTATCCGTTATTCTTTTTCTCTTCCAGCCACTGGGAGAGTTCGTCGATATCCTGTTCGGTCAGATCATTGTTGTCGTACAGGGTGTTAACCAGACTCATAAAAGAATTTTTATGCAGTTTTTTGATGAAGTTCTTGGTCTCGTACTCCATGTACTCCTCACGCTCTACCTGAGGATAGTAGATTCTTTCTCTTCCGCGTTTTTCCGAGGAGAGAAAACCCCTGTCGATCAGTCGGGAAAGCAGGGTCAGCAAAGTGGAGATATTCCAGTTCTTTTCGTTGCTGATTACCTTCATTACATCATTGGTCGACATTGGTGGTGTGTTGTCCCAGATTGCCTTCATAACTTCCAGTTCTGCATCCGGCAATCTTCTCATTTTGTCAAACATATGTTCACCCGCTTCCGTCTGTATGGTTTTACAGACTAATTTTAGATTCATCCACATTTATAATTATTACCAATGTAACAGTCATTGTCAATGGATTTTTTGAAATTATTCAGTTTTAACCAAAATTTTTTCTAATTATTTGTCAGTTATCCCCCCATTTGACAAAGAAATCTCTCGCATTCCCGATACGATTGACATTCGTCTTGGTCAGATGATACACTGTTTGAGATAAAAAAGAACGGACAAATAGTAAAGTATTTATTAGAAAGGAACTTTATGAATCAGAACTTATTTGCAGAACTTCCCCTCGTTCCTGAACTGCTGCGCGCTATCGGAGAAATGGGCTTTTCCGAACCGACCCCCATTCAGGCGCAGAGCATCCCACTGATTCTGGAAGGGCGCGATGTGGTTGGCCGCTCCCAGACCGGAACCGGTAAAACAGCCGCATTCGGCATTCCTGCTATCCAGATGGTTGACCCAAATCTTGATCGCCGCATGGCGCAGATCCTTCTGCTGTGCCCGACCAGAGAACTGGCGGTACAGGCCTGCGAGGAACTGAAAAAACTTGCTCATCACACCCGCGGTGTCCACGTCTGCGCCGTTTACGGAGGCGCACCGATCGAACGCCAGATCGTTCAGCTCAAGGATGCCAATATTGTTGTTGGAACTCCAGGCCGCGTGATGGATCACCTGCGCCGCCGCACCTTAAAGATTTCCGAGCTGCGCATGGTTATTCTGGATGAGGCGGACGAAATGCTGAGCATGGGCTTTCGTGAGGACATCGAAACGATCCTGACTCAGGCTCCGGAAAATCGCCAGACCATTCTCTTTTCCGCAACCATGCCAAAGGAAATCATGAACCTGATCGACAACTATCAGAAAGATCCTGTTCTGGTGGAGATCAACAAGTCTCAGGTTGCTTTAAACAGTATCGAACAGTTTTACTACGATATCCCAACCGGACGCAAGAATGATGCTCTGGGGCTGCTGCTGCACTATTATGCACCATCCCGCTCAATGGTGTTCTGTAACACCAAAAAGATGGTGGACGACCTGACAGGCTGGCTCCTTGACCACGGATTTAAAGCAGAAGGACTGCATGGAGACATGAAGCAGTCCCAGCGAACCGTCGTTATGGATGCCTTCAAGGCAGGCAGAACCTCTATCCTCGTTGCGACCGATGTCGCTGCCCGCGGCATCGATGTGGATGACATCAACTGTGTGTTCAACTACGACATTCCACAAAACGCAGAATACTATGTTCATCGCATTGGCCGTACCGGACGTGCCGGAAAAAGCGGCAGCGCTTACACCCTGTGCTGCGGACGAAATCAGCTCCGCCAGATGGAACAGATTCTTCGCTTTGCAAAAGCTCAGGCAACACTTGCTCCGGTTCCAATGCCAGATGAAATTTTGCAGAAGCGCCGTGAGGAAGGCGCGCAGAAACTCCGAACCTTCCTGACTGGAAAAACTGACTTCCCATATCTTGATATGGTACTGTCGCTGATGCATACCGAGGATGAACAGGTGCCCACCTTCTCTGCAGAGCAGATTGCTGCCACTGCGCTGGAACTTCTTTACGGAGCACAAAAGTCCGACCTTCCGGATGCAACTGGTTTAAACCGCGAGAAGAAGCGCCGCAGTCCAAAAGATTACGTCAAGTTTATCATTGACGCTGGCTACAACGCGCGGATGGTTCCAAACTTTATTGTCGGTGCAATTGCAGAACGCACCGGACTCTCCGGACGAGATATCGGAAAAATCGAAATCTTTGAGGACAACACCACCGTCGAGATTCCACAGGAACAGGCCGAAGAGGTTCTGTCCTCCATGCAGGACTGCCGCATCAACGGCAAAAAGGTTCGAATCTCGGTTCTCCCGACTGAAAAACGCCGCAAAGGTGCAGATCAAAAGGAGAAATTCAAAAAGGATGGCAAAAAGACCTCCTTTGAAAAATCCAGCTTTCAAAATCCACGCAAACGCGGATTTTCCGAAAGCAAAAATAATTCCAAGCGTAAAAAAACTTCCTACTCCGAGCGTTTTGCTTCCTACACCGAAAGCTCTCCGGAAAGCTCTTCCCAAAACGATAAATTCCGCGGCAAAAAGCATAATAAAACCCGCGGGAAATTCCATTCCAAACACAAATAGGCCCATTTGATCTTTCTTCAGGAGGTGTTCTTCTTGCCCCTTACCTTGACCCAGCACCCCTGCGGGCTGCTTGTAAAAGGTGTGACCGATTTTTCCCTTCCCCAGATTCTGGACTGCGGTCAGTGCTTTACCTTCTCGCCCATTCCGGCTTCCGATTGCATGGACGGCATTCTGGAAACCTGGAAAGGCTTTGCGTTAAACCATCCACTGACTATTTCTCAGCTGGAAAACGGTACCCTGCTGTTTCATAACACAACTCCCGAAGTATTTTCTTCCTTCTGGGAACATTATTTTGACCTGGACACCGACTATACCCACATTAAACAGCTTCTTTCTCAGGACAGTATTCTGCACGATGCTATCCACTACGCTCCGGGAATCCGTATCCTTCGTCAGGACGGCTGGGAAGCTCTGTGCTGCTTTATCATCAGTCAGAACAACAACATCAAACGCATCAAAGGAATTGTCGAGCGGCTGTGTGAGAGCTTTGGAAGCGCAATCGGCGATGGATTGTTTTCCTTTCCTTCTCCACAGACACTTGCCGCCGCTTCGGTAGAAGATCTTGCACCCCTACGTTGCGGCTTTCGTGCCAAATATCTGATCGATGCCGCGCAGAAGGTAAGCTCAGGTGAGGTAAACCTTTCCGCCATCCCATCCATGCCTCTGGAAGGGGCCAAGGAAGAACTGATGAAAATTTTCGGTGTCGGCCCTAAAGTTGCCGACTGCGCACTGCTGTACGGATTTTACCGTCTGGAATGCTGCCCAATGGACGTCTGGATGAAGCGTGTTTTTTCCCATCTCTATCCAAACGGGCTTCCCTCCTGCGCCAAAGATTACATCGGCATTGCCCAGCAGTATCTGTTCCATTACGCACGTACCTGCCCGGATGTCTTTCCTGCTGAGGAAAAGCCGAAAAAAACATCCCTCAAAAAGCAGGAGGTCTGTGTATGAGACAAATTCTCTGTCTGATCCTCACCTTTTCTCTCCTGCTCTGCGGCTGTTCCTCTTTTCAGTCTGAAAAAGTGGAACTGTCTGGATCGACGGAACAAACAGAGACCTCGGAAGAAAAGCCCTCTGAATCTTCCACACCGCAATCAGATAGCCCGGAAAACGATGCTCAAGAAAATACTTCCCGGGAAATTTTTTCCGATGAGCAAAACCCTTCCAAAGAAAATCCATTTCTTCTCTGTGCTTACCTTCCGACCTCCTCTGCTCCGGACGACCTTTCTCCCTATGCCCAAAATATCGCCCTGCTCGACTACCTTGTCTTAAACACCGGTGTCTATTGGGATGAAAACGGCGAGCTTTTAATCTCCGATCATTTTTCTCCGGCTGTTCAGGCTCTGGATGGTCAAACCGAGCTCTGGTGTACCATCAATCCACAGGGAGAACTGATCCGTTCTCAGACTGCCGGCAGCACCATCGATACCGATGAAGAACGCCAGAATCTGGCACAGAATATCGTTGATTTTGCAAGGAAACACAAGCTGTCCGGTATCGACATTGACTGGGAATTTCCTCTGGAAAGCGAATGGGAGGATTTTTCCGCTTTTCTGGTCACTTTAAAAGATCTGCTCGATACTTCTGATATTGGTCTTTCACTGGCTTTGTATCCGCAGGATATCCTGCTAGAGCAGCCAGCAATTGATTCTATCGACCGCGTCCATGTCATGGCGTATGACCAGTTTGACAGCGAAGGGCTGCACAGCACCATGCAGACTGCAAAAGACAGCATTGATTACTTTTTATCGCTGGGATTTTCTCCCGAGCAGCTTGTGCTGGGAATCCCGGCCTATGGAAGACCGTTGGATGCTTCGGCACAGTGGCTGCTCTATTCCGACATCGACCTTTCTGCGGTCTCTTCGGAAGACCCTAATCGTATCGGAGATTTCTTTTTTAACACCCCGCAGCTTGCTGCCGAAAAAGCACAATACGCAAAGGAACAAAATCTTGGTGGAGTGATGATTTACCACCTGCTGTGTGACAAAACAGATGAAGATTCTCTGATCTATGCTGTTTCAAACGCTGCTTTCAGCACCCAAGAAACCGAGTAAAAATATAAACATAAACACAAAGAGCCTAAGACCGATTACGGTTTTAGGCTCTTTGTGTAAGTTACGAGGATTATGAAATATAGATGAGTTGTCTGAAATGAAATTAAGCGTTGAATGCTTCTTCTTCGTCATCTGCAAGTGGATCGCCATAAACAACAGGTGCTGCTTTTCTGTTTTCCAGACGGCTGAAGATTGTGCCGCCAACATAACCTGCAAGCAGGCCACCAACTGCTGCCAGTACCAGTGCCAGAACCACTTTGAGTGGTGGGTTGAATCCGAATGGAGCAATCATACCAGGGATTGGGGAAGCAGTACCAGGAGCGTTGTTTACGATGCCCAGAGCTGCTGCTGCCAGACCTGCCAGACCGCCGCCGAAGAAGTTGGAAGTAAAGATCGGAATTGGATGTTTTGTAACGATGTGTGCCTGGGTCAGTGGCTCAAGCATAACAGCGATAATATTGCTCTTGTCGCCGTAGTGCATTTTGTGGAAGATCATACCGTTTGTGAAGGAACCACCGAAGCATGCGATTGCAGCAATACCCATAGGAAGACCGGTCAGACCAAGCATTGCGGTCAAAGCCATCGAGCTGAGTGGGGAAGTACAGATCATCTTCATGATACCGCCGAGCAGGAAGCCCATTACCAGTGGGGACTGTTCTGCTGCTGCGGAAATGGTACCGCCGATCATGGTCAGAACAGAGTTAACTGCTGGATCAACTGCGAATGCAACCAGTCTTGCCAGAGGAGCAACGGTCAGTGCACCGAGGATCAGGTCCAGACCAGTTGGCAGATATTTTTCAATGTATGGGGAAACAAGACCGACAATGTAACCTGCAATGAAACCTGGCAGAATTCCGTAACCGCCGCAGGCAAGACCGCCTACTACTGCAAATACTGGATTTGCACCCATGCAGATTGGAACCATAACGCCTGCTGCAACGCCGCCGAGGCTGCCTGCGGTTGCGCCAACTTCACCGAGGAATGCAATACCCAAAAGATCACCAGTGATGTATTTGTGTACTGCTTCTACCAGGAAAGATGCAACAGCTGCATTTGCCATACCGGACATTGCTTCGCTTCCTTTAGGAAACTTTAAGCTGAACAGGGAGAAAACGGCCAGTGTGAGGAGCAGGAAACCGACTCCGGAAAGAATTGTTAACATACTTGAAACCTCCATATGAAACTTACATTTTTTCGGTACATTTTATCTTGTGTACCTCTGTGATTGACTATGCCTAGATTATAGAGGGAAGATTTATAAAACTACAAAAAGTTACAGAAATTATTTTGTCAAAATACCGCGAAAACGCAACTTTGTTAAATTTGTTTAGTTATTCGGTGCAATCTCTGACGTGATGTACAACAAAAAAGGTTGTTTTCTTGTCTCTTGCAAATCTATGTTTCGTTATTATATCTAAATATTTTCCACATTTCTCTACGCTCGATTCTTCTATTTCATCGTTCCTTCATGAAAAATCCGCTTTTTTCTCATAAAATCCTTGTATCATTCCCGTTTATCACATTTATTCCCTGATCCGCTTTGAATCTTATTGTACCTGTTGTACAATAAGATTCCCTTTTTCTTCTCTTTTACTATCTCTGTAAACATCTTCTGTTGAATTTGATTAGGAATTTCAAAAAGTTACATCTTCCCATCTCCGGATTTCTATTAAACAAATAAAAAAAGCGGCCTGAAAATTCAGGTCGCTTTTTCGCTATTTTTGTTTCGATCAATTGGTACAGTAAAAGATCAGAGAGTTTAAAAAGTTTTTGAGCGAAACCTTGCCATGGCTGTCCGATTTTCCTCGGATATAATCCATCTCTTTGCGAATCTGCTCAAAACTGTAAATGGAACCTGCAAAGTCATGGAAGGTATCATTGGAATAATCTTCAATTCCCATGTTGGCAAGATTCGTAAGTCCTGCATTGACGGTACGGCGAATTCGCTGTTCCATCGACTTGGAGTTGTTGGGACTAAATTTGCTGCACAATTCGGATACGGTAAATTTGCCCGATTCCGGTCCCTGTTCAATCATATAATCGACCAGCGTGATAATATCCGCACTGCCGCTTTCACCGATGATGCCCAACTTTTGCAGGATAGAACGCAGCCGTTTGATATGCGGCTTTTCTTCTGCAGGCTGCTCAGAAGCAAGGCGAATTTCCGGAATCGGTGCAGCTGCGGCATTCGGAGGCGTATCTTTTAAGAACAAAGACTGCATCTGATTGAAGGTTCGGCGCATCTGAATGGAGTCGATTACATTAGTCAGAACACGCACTACTTCCATACCGTTGACCGGCTTTTGAATAAAGAAGGTTACACCACACTCATACGCCTGGCTGATCATTTCCTTGCTGCTCACCTGGGAGAGCATGACATAGCTGATATCCGGATACTGTTCTTTTGCTTTGCGCACAAAGTTGATGCCGTCCATAATCGGCATAAGCAGATCCACCACCACGATATCCGGTGAAACATACGCCAGATCCTCCAGCGCGTCCATACCATTTGAGGCGGTTCCGCAAACCTCACCCAGTTTCTTCTGCTGAATGATAATTTTCAAAATGTTACATACACTCGCGTCATCATCTATCAGATAAATTTTCATCATGCTTCCACCTCCAAATTTTCTTTTGGAATCCGGATGGTAAAGTCGGTACATCCATCTTCCGAAGTTACACTGATGCTTCCCCCAAGCTCGGATTCCACAATATCCTTTACCAGCGAAAGTCCCAGTCCTCGACTGACCTGTCCGGTTTCATAGTTAATTTTGGTCGAAAATCCCGGCATAAAGATCGTTGGAAGATATTCCTCATCAATACCGCCGCAGTCGTCATGCACCCCGATCACATAATCTTCCCCGTCTTCCTTGCCGGAAAGCACTACCCGGGCATGTCTGTTTCCCGCTGCTTCTGCCGCGTTGTTGATCAGGTTTCTCAAGACTGACATCAGATAGTAATGCTTATCGGTATAAAAGTTTTTTTCCAAAACCACATCCAGCCGCATGTTTTGCCCATAGTCCCCAAACACGTGGCGAACACTTTCCTGCATGATACCAAAGATATTCTTCATCCACATGCCGCTCTCTTCCTGGTCGGTGTTGAGTGCATCGGAAATCCCGTTCATAATCAGGTAGTATTCCTTTTTCACCTCATGGATATCTTTCGCGACGGTCAGTGCCTTCTGGGCAATCTCACCCATTCCTTCTTTTGCATTAAGTTCATTGAACAAGCTATAAGAAACTGCCATCGTTTCCTCAATGCGCGAAGTATTCTTGTTCATCCAGATCACTTCGCTCTTGAGCTGTGAGGTCAACAGCAAAAGCTTTCGGTAACGAATCCGGTCATCTTTGCGCAGAATGGATAGTCCATACGCATCAAAGGATGCCAGCAACACAACTGCCAAAACCGTTCTGCCAATTCCCACAATCACCAACCGCAGCAAAACCGCTGTGGTCAGTGCATCGGTTCCCAGACGAACAAAGATTTCAGTCAGGTTGGAGATTACGTCAATTCCCAAAATCGGCAGGAACTGTTCCAGACGAAAATGCCGGATCGGGAAAAATTGCACATAAATGGCAAACAGTCCGCCGTACATCAGATGGAAAAACATCTCCGGCGAATAGGACCAGAACGCCTCTGCTATCTCGCCGCTATGCAGCCACTCCACAATGCACCGTACCAGCAAAATACCCGGTGCTGTAATGAGCGTAACCGGGAAAACCGGAAAATGCTCAAACAAGAAAGCAAACAGCGGCAGACAGATAACCGCCAGAGATATCTTAAATCCATTGATGATGAGGTTGATGTTCAGCTGAGCCAGCACAATCATAATTGCCGCTGAAAGCAGGATCAGCTGCATCTTTTGTAATGCCGAGTCCTTTTTCTCATGAGACATGTTCTGTTTCCCTCCAATATATTTTGTTATAATCTGATATTACTCCATTATTAGGGTGACACAAAAATGAACATCTGTCAATAAGTCTCTGGAAAAGACTGGAAGTTGTGACCAAAAAGAAAATTGTGTTTTTAGTAAAAAAAGAGAGAGGAATCCTCCTCTCTCTTAGCAGTTTTTCGCTAACTGTTTGCAGCAATGACGACCTGAATTTCGTCTGTGTTTGCCTGCCCGATAATATAAGCGGTATACATAACTCCTCTTCGCGCCTGCAGGGAAAAGGAAATAACTGGACTGAGTTCCCCGTAACCTGGCAGATAGCGTCCGCTGACGCGATAATCACTGTCATCGAGTTCCACATCTTCAATGCGAGGTTCAATCCGCAGTGGTGTGTTAACCACATAAAAGCTGTAGCTTCCTGGGCGCAAACGTCTGGAAAGGGTATTCTCTTTATAACGGACATCCGAGAATACCACTCTGCCGTCCGAGGTCATCATATCCAGTGCGGTACTTCCCAGCAGGAAATTTGCCATCCGCAGGCAGGCAAACCCACCCATCTGTCCGGAGCAGGAGGTATCATCAATTCGGCTTAGTTCCAGTGCTCCGGTCGACGCATTGTTAAGCAGCACAAAGGTAATCGTCTCTCCCGCCTGCATCGGAACTGTTTTTCGCAGAAGTACCGTTCGGTTCGAGCTTGCATTTAAAACGGTAACGGTGCGGAAGCCCTGCCCAAAGCAGTAATATGTAGAAAAATTACCGAAAGCAAGGTTGGTAGCTACCCTCTGGGAACCGACATTCACATTGACTGCCCCTGCCTGTGCGGCTGCATGGAAAAACCTTACCCGGCAGCAGCGTGTTGTTGGCTGGTTTGGCGTATTGTTGGAAGGCGGAATCGGCTGCGGAAAACTTGGGAGCGTCTGTGGAGTATCTGGGATTGGATTTCCCGAACCGTCAACACTCGGAAAACTTGGCAGGGTCTGCGGAATGTCATCCGGCACTACTACCGCACTTCCCGAACCATCTTCACTGGGAAAGCTTGGCAAAGTCTGTGGAATATCCGCAGCGGACATCTGCCGCAGGTTGTTTTGATTTTCACTCATGGTTTCAGACCACCTTTTCTCAAAGGATACAAGAACCGGCTTCTCTATTTCCCGGGAAATTCATTCAGAGAATCCATTTCTTCTCCTTTTCAGAATATGAAAAGTCAGCCATTTTGTGAAAATCGTTCCACTCCTGTCCTTTTAAATTCTTTGGATGCTTACAATCTTATCCGCAATATTTTCGCAGAATGCCGCATCATGCTCGACAAACAGCATTGCCGCTTCCTGCTCCATAAGCAGTTTTTCAATCTGCATTCTGGAAAAAATGTCGATATAGTTAAGCGGCTCATCCCAGAGATACAGGTGCGCCTTCTGACATAGACTTTTTGCAATCAATACCTTTTTCTTCTGCCCCATGCTGTACTGCTCGAGCGGAATCTCAAACTGGGTTCGCTCAAACCCAAGATTGCGCAGGATGGTCATACACAGGCTCTGGTCCACTCCGCTTTTCAAAAGTTCCTCCTGTAAACTGCCCTGCAGTCCTGAGGTGTCCTGTGAGACTACAGAAAAAGTAAGTCCCGAAGCAAGCCGAAGTGTCCCCTGATAATCAAGTTTATCTCCAGCAATTAGTTTCAGAAGGCTTGTTTTTCCGCAGCCGTTTTTGCCCTGTAAACAAACTTTCTCCCCTGCTCCAACTGAAAAGCTCACCGGAGAAAACAAAGGTTCTCCATCAAAGCAGACAGACAGTTCTCCGACCTCCACAAGCTTCTTTGCAAAATGCTTTTCCGGCTGAATCTTTAACTTTCCGACATTCTCCACGTTTTTGAGCAGTTTGGATTTTTCCTGTGCAGCATCCAGTTTCCTCATTTCGATCGACTTGGAGCGCTTCATCATCTTGGCAGCTTTGTGTCCAATATATCCCCGGTCACAGGGACCTTCTCCTATCTTGGTTGCCTCCACCCGATCCGACCATTCGGCGGTACGCTTTGCTGCTTCATGCAGTCGGCTGATTTCCTTTTTGAGCTTTTCGTTCTGCTCCCGCTCAGACTGAATACGGGTCTGATAATCGTGGTACCAGCCGCTGAAATCTCCTTTTCTAACCTCAATCTCATTGCGTCCGATGGAAAGGATATGATCGACACATCCGTCCAGAAAGGCTCTGTCGTGCGACACCAGCAAAAATCCCTTCTGTCGCCTTAAGTATTCCGAAACAATCTTTCTTGATTCAATATCAAGGTGATTAGTCGGCTCATCAATGAGTGGAAAGGAGCCCTCCTGCAAAAACAGTGCAGCCAGCTGCAGTTTCGTTTTTTCTCCTCCAGAAAGTGTTTCAAACGGCCGCCACAAAGCGTCCTCTTCCACACCCAGAAGAGAAAGCTCCCGCCGGATTTTCCATTCCGGACATCCCGGACAAAGCTCCTCCATTACTTCCATCGCAAGCCACTCCGAGTGTTTTACCGGAAGCGGAAAATAAACAAAGGAAACCTTTGCTCCGATGCTTCCCCCAAAACCCGTCAGTCCATAAGGATGCTGCTGAGAGCCAAGCATCAGGCGCAGAAGGGTGGTTTTTCCCCGTCCGTTGCGTCCGGTCAGACCCAGATGCCAGTCGGTGTCCAGGTTTGCCGAGAGATTTTCAAAAACTGGTTCATAACTTCCTTCATAACAAAAACTAACATTCGATAACAAAATGATTGACATGACGTTTCCCTCCCAAAACTCAGGCAACAAAAATGGCAGCAGGAAATCCTGCTGCCGCTTTTTCAGAAGGGAACAAAAGGTCAAACAGAAATCTTATCCCGCAGAACATCTGTCTGCGAACACAAAATCCCGACACCTTTTTCTATATTCTGAAAATATGCACAAGCTTTGTTTCCTGCTGACGGGCAAACGCAATCCGGGGCACAGAAATTTTAAAGAATCTCTGTCCACCTTTTCGTAATCTGCATTTTACCCTTACTTGATTAGCAGGAAAATTTGCGCATATTTTCACCTCAAATCTTAAAATTAAAATCCTTTGCCAGTATAACAATTCGGCTTTGTTCTGTCAAGTGCTGCTGCAAAATCCACCTGTTTTCTTCCTGAAGGAAATCGACAATTTTCTCCTGATATGCTAAACTAAACTTACCGGGAATCTTTTGACGAAAAGAGGGGTATTATGAAAAAGCTGAATTATCTTTTCCTGATTCTGTTTGTGATTGATCTGATTATTCTGTTGGGATACGGGCAGGCGCAGGAAGAAAGACTGGCAACATACACTTATTATCGAGTTTGTTTTTACTGGTTTTATTTCTTCCCCATCGCCTATTTTCTGGGCGGATATTTGTTCGGACAGTTGCTCTTGCATAGAAGCCTCATTTTTATGTCTCCGACCGTGGAAAAGGTTCTTCTCATCCTGAATCTTGGCTTCCTTATTGTATATCTGGCAATCGCCGTCCTGTTAACGGTTCATGTTTTTACTGACTTTCTCCCATTAAATATTGCAGGACATCTTTCTTACTTCATCATGAGTATCTTCACCAAAGCATTATTTCTCTTCTCAGCTTTGGAGCTAACGTTGTTTGTCTGCCTTTCCAGCCGAAAAAGTCGAAAGGAAAGCCTCTCTGATTCAACTCTCTAGCTCTATCCCCATTTAAATTACAAAGCGGCAACAGGGAATCCTGCTGCCGCTTCTTTTTATAAAATTAGTCCAGTTATGCATTACTGCTGCAAGGTTGCAATGATGGATGGCAAAAACTGCTTTTTGCGCGATACCATACCTGGAACCAACAACCCATCGCTTGGGATTTCCTCAATGTGATTGGATTGCTTGAGGATCTCCTCTGCCTTTGCTCCGCTGCACAGAATGATACTGTTTTCCTCGATGATGTTGGTCAGCAGGAAGAACAACATGGTGGAAGGATCCTTCTCGGTTTTTTCCTTCATCAGCTGCTGCAGTGCTGGAATCTGCGCGCGCAGACCTGCCTCACTTACCGAAGTGATCTGTCCCACACCAAAGTTTGCCCCTGCGGTGCAGAAGGTCTTGTAGTCCTGATAGAAGATCTCCTCGGTGGAACGGGAGGACAGGTCGCTTCCTGCCTCAAACATCTGCTGTGCATAGGTCGGAATGTCGATCTTTGCGATCTTTGCAAGTTCCTGCGCTGCTGCACGGTCCACTTCGGTACAGGTTGGAGAACGGAACATCAGGGTATCGGACAAAATTGCCGAGCAGAGCAGTCCTGCGATACTCTGCTCAATCTCAATGCCGTTTTCGCAGTACATCTGATAAATGATGGTTGCGGTGCAGCCAAGCGGCTGGTTGCGGAAATAAACTGGATTGATGCTCTCCAGTCCTCCCAGACGGTGATGGTCAATGATTTCCAGAATATCTGCACACTCTACCCCGTCCACAGCCTGATTCTTCTCGTTGTGGTCGACTAAGATGACCTGTTTTTTCTCGGTTGCAAGGAAGGAACGTTTGGACAGCTGACCGATATAGTGGTTGTTTTCGCCCAGAACCGGGAAATAACGGTGACGTTCCTTTGCCATGACTTCTTTGACATCGTCGGTATAATCATCCATCGAGAAGGACAAGATACCGTGCTGGGTCATAAAGAAATCAACCGGCATGCTTTGGTTAATCAGTCTTGCTACTGTATAGGAATCATATGGGCTGGACAAAATGATGCAGCCCTTATTTTTTGCCCGCTCGATGATGGTCTCGTTTGGTTCTGCATTGGTGCACAGAATAATGCAGGATGCTCCGATCTCAATCGAGAAAAACTGCGACTCAAAGCGGTTACCGATGATAACCATGTCGTGCTCTGCCACATAGTCTACCATTCGCTCCGGTGTGTTTGCCGCGATGGTAACACGTCCTTTGTCAAAGGTACCGCTGACATCTCCGCAGATTACCTTTGCTTCCAGCACCTTGACGATATTTTCATACGGAGTCTTTGCTTTGGATACGATTCGGTTGTCGTACACATCCATATCGGATGCTGCGATGTTGGAAATGGTAATGATACCTTCCAGTACACCCTCCTGATTGGTGATGCACAGGGTGCTGGCTTCGTTTTCCTTCATGGTGCTGTACGCCTGCTTGATGGAAATTTTGCGGTCCACGCCCGGAACTTCCTTGATTTCCATATCCGAAACACGGGTGCGGACATTGGAAAGGTATTGTGGACAGTCCACTCCAAAATAGGACAGTGCAAAAGCAGTTTCCTTGCTCACTTCGCCCGCACGCTTTGGAGTATAGGTCTTGCCGGTCATCTTTCGTTTTAAGTTTGCGTAGGCAATTGCGGAACAGATGGAATCGGTATCAGGATTTTTGTGTCCGATGACGATGATTTCCTTTTCCTGATTCAATGTCTTTTCTCCTCTCGTTTTTCTTACATTTCTATTTTATGTCGGTTAAATACTGCTTTCATCTGCAAAAACTATACCATACTTTCGGCCTCAGTACAAGAATTTAGTTTGTTAAAGTAAAAACAAATCCCAGGCTGAGCCTGGACCCTGTTCGGCTTCGCCGCAATCTTTCGGAGAATGGAGTGAAACGATATTCTTGGGGGCAATGAATGCAAAGCCAGTTTTGAGCGAAGAGTAAAACATTACCCATTCGCCTATAGCGCAAAGACGGGTAGTTGGGTAAAAAATGAAGTTTCGGTAGTTGAACATTTGTTTTCAACTTGCTTTTCTACAAAAAGCTCGCGGTTTTCAAAGGCTTTGCCTTTGGTCGCTCGTTGCAGCGAGTGAAACATCTTCAACCAAAACAATACAAAAAGGATATCAGCAAAAAACGCTCCTAAGATGGGAGCGTTTTTGATTATCTTTATTCTGTCCGGACAAACTGGCTGTAATACAGCTCATGATAAAATCCGTTTTTCTCAAGCAATTCTGTATGGGTGCCCTGTTCAATTACCTTCCCGTCACGCATGACCAGAATACAATCTGCCTCGCGGATGGTGGAAAGGCGGTGCGCCACCACAAAGCTGGTGTGTCCCTTCATCATCTCGGCAAATGCCTTCTGAATCTTTACCTCGGTACGGGTATCGATGCTGGAAGTTGCCTCATCCAGAATCAGGATAGAAGGCTTGGTCAGCATGGCGCGGGCGATACACAAAAGCTGTTTTTGACCCTGCGAGATATTTCCCCCGTCCTCGGAAAGGATGGTGTCATAACCCTGCGGCAGGCGCATGATAAAGCTGTGTGCAAAGGCGGCTTTTGCCGCTGCAACTACCTCTTCATCGGTTGCATCCGGTTTTCCGTAGGCAATATTATCCCGAACCGAGCCTTTGAACATCCAAGTATCTTGAAGCACCATACCGTACAGGGAGCGCAATGCATCCCGCGCAATCTTCTGGGAAGGAACGCCATCCACCCGGATTTCCCCCTCATCGGTATCATAAAAGCGCATCAGGAGGTTAATCATGGTGGTCTTTCCGCAGCCGGTTGGACCGACCAGTGCGATTCTCTGTCCCGGCTGTACCTTGAGGTTAAAATTCTGAATCAGCGGATGCTCCTTATGATAAGAAAACGAAACGTGGTCAATCTCCACCCTGCCTTCTGTACGGGAAGGATGTGCAGCATCCGGGTCATCCGGTGTTTCTGCCGGCTCATCCATCACCGCAAACACCCTCTTTGCGCTGGCAAGAGCTGTCTGAAGTTCGGTAACAACCCCCGAAATCTCGTTAAATGGCTTGGTGTACTGGTTTGCGTAGGTCAAAAAGCTCGACAATGCACCGACGGTAAATCCGCCGCCAATGCAAGAGAGCGCTCCCACCAGAGCAACCGCCGCGTACACCACGCTGTTGACAAATCGTGTGCAGGGGTTGGTCAGCGAGGAATAAAACTGTGCCTTGACACCCGCATCATACAGCTCGTGGTTGATGCGGTCAAATTCCTTTTGTGCGCGCTCCTCATAGCAAAATGCCTTGACCACCTTCTGGTTCCCGACCAGTTCCTCAATACAACCGCTGAGCTGTCCCTTGATGGCACTCTGCCTGCGGAACATCGAAAAGGAATGTTTTGCAATAAAGGATGCCACAAATAGCGAAAGTGGTGTGATGACGACCACAACCAGCCCTACCTTAAAATTGATAGCAAGCATATATCCCAGCGTAATCACAATCGTGATGATTCCGGTAAACAACTGAGAAAATCCCTGAAGCAGTCCGTCCGAAATCGAATCGATATCATTGATGATTCGGCTGATGATGTCTCCATGAGAGCGGCTGTCTATCTTGCTCAGCGGAATTTCTTCCAGCTTATTAAAAACACAAACACGCAGATCACGCACCGTCTTATAGGTTACCATATTGGTGCACAGCGTCATCAGCCACTGAAACAACGCTCCCAGCAGTGCAACGGCAATCAGTTCTCCCAAAATCGGGAGCAGCTGATCAAATGCAACCTTCCCCGGTGCAACAATCTGGTCGATACCCTTTCCAATCAGAATCGGAGCATACAGCACCATTGATACACTCAGCAGTGCACTGACCACTGCACCAGCTAAATACAGCCAATACGGCTTTGTAAAGGTCAGGATTCTCTTTAAAAGATCGGTTCGTTTTTCCATATCCATTATTCCTGACCTCCTTTTTCGTTTTCTTCATTCTGCGACCAGTAGATCTCTCTGTACTGTTCACAGCCTGCAAGCAGCTGTTCATGTGTTCCAATTCCAACTGCTCTGCCGTCATCCAGCACAATAATTTTATCCGCATATCGAACTGTATTGGCGCGCTGCGAAACCAGGATAACGGTCATGTTATTTCCCGATTCCCGGGAAAGTGCTGCAATCGACTGGCGCAGTGCGGCATCGGTCGCAAAATCCAGAGCGCTTGCGCTGTCATCTAAAATCAAAATTTCCGGAGAACCCACCAACGCGCGGGCAATGGTCAGACGCTGTTTTTGACCACCTGAAAGGTTTTTGCCTCCCTGCAAAATCACTGTATCCAGTCCGTCCGGAAGCTTGCGTACAAATTCCGCTGCCTGTGCCACTTCCAACGCTTTCCATATTTCCTCATCGCTGGCATCTTCGTTGCGCCACTGCATGTTCTTTCTGAGCGTACCAGAAAACAGTACCGCCTTTTGCGGCACCATACCGATTTTCTTTCGCAGCTGACGCACCGGAAAGTCCCGCACATCGGTGCCATCCACCTTAACACATCCTTTGGATACTTCGTAAAATCGAGGGATCAGGTTTATCATGGTCGATTTACCGCAGCCGGTACCGCCAATAATACCCAGTGTCTGCCCTCTGCCGACTTCCAGTGACAGGTCATGGATAGCATAGTCTCCCGAATCCGGATAAACAAAGCTTACATCTTCAAATGAAATCTTGCTTACATCCTGTTTTGGGGGCTCCACTTCTTTGAGCGTACGGTTTACAATAGAAGGGGCCAGTTCCATTACCTCATTCACTCTGGCGGCCGAAGCAGATGCTTTGGTAAAGATCACAACCAGGTTTGCCACCACAATCATCGCTAAAAGAATCTGGTTTAAGTAATTGACAAAGGCAATCACTTCGCCCTGTGTCATACCGCCTGCATTTACCCTGACACCTCCAAACCACACCACAGCAGCAATTGCCAGATTGATGATGGTGCTGGTCAGGGGATTTAATAGGGCAGAAATCTTTCCAACCCGGATGGAGGTTTCCATCTGATCGTCGCTTGCAGCAGAAAATCGATTCTTCTCCTGCTCCTGACGGGAAAAAGCGCGGATAACGCGGACGCCCGAAAGATTTTCCCGGGTAATCAGCGAGATACGGTCCAGCTTCCGCTGAATGATGCGGTAATAAGGAACCGAGCGGCTCATAATAAAATATAAAACCACAGCCACCAGCGGTGCTGCCAGGAAAAAGATCAATGCCAGCTTCCAGTCAATGATGACTGCCATCACTGTTGCACCGATTACCAGAAACGGTGCGCGCACTACCAGTCGAATCAGCATGGCAACTGCCAGCTGCAGCTGGTTTACATCGTTGGTGATTCGGGTAATCAGCGAAGGAGTACCAATCTGATCGATCTCCCCGTGAGAAAGGCTGTTGATATGCGCAAACATTTCCGAGCGCACAACCGTTCCGAAGCCCTGGCTTGCCTTTGCCGCAAAATACTGACAGATCAGCGCGCATCCAAGACCAACCAGTCCCAGCAAAATCATCACGCAGCCCATCTTGATCACATAAAGCCTGTCCCCATTTGCAATTCCCACATCAATCATCCTTGCCATAACCAAAGGAACAATCAGCTCAAAAATTGCCTCGATCAGCTTAAAAACAGGGCCAAGAAAAACCTCTTTTTGAAAGCTTTTGAGATATTTTGCAAACTTTAACATTCTATTCTCATTTCCTCCGTTGTATCTTAATAATCTGACATGATATGATTATATCATATTTTGTCTTAAAATAAATATATTTTCCTTTTGTTCCCCAGCTTTTCACAGAAATACCATCACGGGAAAATCAGCATCTTATCGTCTAGGAGAGTTTTTATGCCAAACATTTTTCACTACAACATTCTGGTCACCCTTGACCGCAACTACCTCAAGGTTTTAAGTGTCATGCTCTATTCGCTGTCCCAGTCCGATCCGGACGCAGTGTTTACCGTCTATGTAGCAAACAACAGTCTGACCGAGGATGATTTTTCCTCTCTGCGCACCCTCATCCCCCGTACCGAGTTTGTGGACGTCCGCGTTTGTGATGAACTTCTTTCCGGTGCGCCGATCTCCGACCGTTACCCGAAGGAAATGTACTTCAGACTCTTTGCTGCACAGTATCTGCCGCAGGAACTGGACCGCATCCTCTATCTGGACCCGGACCTTGTTATCCTCAACGATCTGCGCGGTCTTTATTCCATCGACTTTCAAAATCATCTGTTTGCCGCTTCCTCCCACATCGAAAGCACCTTTTTTAAGAACTTTAACCGTCACCGCCTCCATCTTTCCAAAGAAGCCCGCTATATCAATTCCGGTGTCATGATGCTCAATCTTTCCTTGCTGCGAAAAGAGCAGCACCCGCAGGAAATCTATGATTTTATCAACGAACACAAAACCTCCCTGCTGCTCCCGGATCAGGACATTCTCAACGCCCTGTACGCTGACCGCACCATCTTTTTGGACCCACTGATCTATAACCTTGGAGAAAAATATCTGCGGCTAAAAAATCTGCACCTTCCAAAGGAAGAGAAACTTGGAATTGACTGGGTCCGCAATCACACTGCCGTTGTGCACTATTATGGAAGAAATAAGCCCTGGAAAGAAGGTTATCACGGAAAGCTCGGCATTTTCTATCAGGAATTTCTCCGCGATATGGAAAGCTTTTCCTAAAAATCTACTGTCCTATCTAGCCTGTACAGAAAACTTTATGGTATCATAAAAGAAACTTCTGTCAGGAGGGATTCTCAAATGAAAACTGCCAAAACAAATTGGATCGGAACTATCCTCAGCTGTCTGTGTGATATGGCAGGATTTGTCATCATCACCTATCTTTTGGGCTGTGCTGACTTTTCCTTTTCCAAAAGCCCTGTTTCCATTCTGCTGTTTGCAGCAAACTGCTGGCTCTATTCCCTGTTCTGGCAAAATCTCCGCCGCTACCTTTCAAGAGGAGCTGCTATCCTCGTTACCATTCTGGCTTTTGGCTGTGTTGCAGCGCTTTTATACTTCGTGGGATTTCTGCCGTTTGAGACCGAGCCCATGCACCTGCCTCTTTTTTGATTCCTCTTGCCCTGAGGGCGGCAGCTGTGATACAATTTTTCAAAAGAAAAGCAGCTTTTTTGGCTTCTTCCCCCCTTTTCTCACACGCAGAATTTATGGTATAATAAGTTGTTATGCGGGATTTCCCGATTTTTTGGTAAGTAACTTTTTTTATAATAGAAAGGTGAGATTTCATGGCAGACAAGCGGCAGGACCACATTCGAAATTTCTGCATCATTGCCCACATTGACCACGGCAAGTCGACCCTTGCCGACCGAATTTTGGAAAAGACACAGGCGATCTCCCTGCGTGAAATGGAAGATCAGCTTCTGGACAACATGGACCTGGAACGGGAACGCGGCATCACCATCAAAGCCCGCGCCGTTAAGGTCGAATACAAAGCAAAAGATGGGGACACCTATGAATTTAACCTCATCGACACCCCTGGACATGTCGACTTTAACTATGAGGTATCCCGTTCTCTGGCTGCATGCGAAGGTGCACTGCTGGTAGTCGATGCTTCCCAGGGTATTGAAGCACAGACTCTGGCAAACACCTATCTTGCCATCGAGCATGACCTTGAGGTCGTTCCGGTAGTCAACAAGATTGACCTGCCAAGCGCAAACCCGGAGATGGTCTGCCACGAGATCGAAGACATCATCGGTATCCCTGCGCTGGATGCTCCGCGTATTTCCGCTAAAACCGGTCTTAATGTAGAGGAAGTTCTCGAACGCATCGTAACCGATATTCCTGCTCCAAAAGGCGACCCGAATGCTCCGCTTCAGGCGCTGATTTTCGACTCCTACTATGACAGCTACAAGGGCGTTATCGTTTACATCCGCGTGATGGAAGGTACTGTAAAACCGGGCGACGACATCCTGATGATGGCGACCGGTGCACAGTTCCACATCGTGGAAGTCGGCTATATGGGCGCGACCAACCTGGTTCCAACCAGCGGACTGTCTGCCGGCGAGGTAGGCTACATCACCGCCAGCATCAAGAGCGTGCGCGATACTGTTGTCGGCGACACTGTTACCCATGTGGATGCTCCTGCGGAAAAACCACTCGCTGGTTACCGTCAGGTTAACCCGATGGTATTCTGTGGTATCTATCCTTCGGATGGTGCAAAATATCCGGATCTGCGCGATGCTCTGGAAAAATTGCAGCTCAATGACGCATCCCTTTCCTTCGAGCCGGAAACCTCCAAAGCACTGGGATTTGGTTTCCGCTGCGGATTTTTGGGACTTCTGCACATGGAGATCATTCAGGAGCGTCTGGAACGTGAGTTTAACCTTGACCTGATCACCACTGCACCGAGCGTTATCTATAAACTGAACATGACCGACGGCACCACCATGATGATCGACAACCCGACAAACTATCCTGACCCGTCCGACATCGAGTCGGCAGAGGAGCCGTATGTCAAGGCGAGCATCTTCTCTCCTTCCGCATACATCGGCACCATCATGGAACTGTGTCAGGAACGCCGCGGCATTTACAAGGACACCAAGTATCTGGATACCGACCGCGTCGAGATTCACTATGAGCTGCCGCTCAACGAGATTGTTTACGACTTCTTTGATGCGCTCAAATCCCGCACCAAAGGTTACGCTTCGTTTGACTACGAGTTGTCTGGTTACAGGACCTCTAAGCTGGTTAAGCTGGACATCATGATCAGCGGCGATGTTGTCGATGCTCTTTCCTTCATCGTTCATGCTGACCGCGCATATTCCCGCGCACGCAAGATGGCAGAGAAACTCAAGGAGAACATCCCGCGTCAGATGTTTGAGGTACCGATTCAGGCAGCCATCGGTGGCAAGATCATCGCCCGTGAAACAGTTAAGGCGTTCCGCAAAGACGTTCTTGCAAAATGTTACGGCGGTGACATCACCCGTAAGAAGAAACTGTTGGAGAAACAGAAGGAAGGTAAACGTCGTATGCGTCAGCTTGGTTCTGTTGAGGTTCCACAGGAAGCATTCATGGCTGTCCTCAAGCTCGATGAGTAGGCAGACTGAGCCCTGTACTTTCTGAGAAAGTACCAAAGCAGTTTCGCGCTTCGGCTTTGCGTATTGCTTTGGATTCAGCACGCGGCGCTCGCTCGGCAGGCTGAGCCTGCACCCTGTTCGGCTACGCCGCAAAAACGGGTAGCATGGCATATATACCAGAATAAAAACAAAAGTTTTACTCAATTTTTTTCAAAAAATTGCGGTTTCCAAAGGCAGAGCCTTTGGACGTCTTCCGCAGAAGACGGAACACTTTTATCGTCAAGAGCATTTAGGAAAGTGTGAAAACCCTTTGCGATAGAAAGGGTTTTCACAAATTACCGAAGTGCACAAACTATCCCCGAAAAGTTCCCAGTGGGAAGTTTTCGGTAGTACTAGTTTGAAGTTGCTTCTCCTTATGTCACTAAAACCAATAAATAAAAAGGTCGATGCTATTAAAGCATCGACCTTTTTTATACTCCAAACAGAGCCATAATCTGTTCTATCTTATCCACCACCGCATCTGCCTGCTCCCATTGACTGGTCGGAGAAGTATATGCGCTCAATCCCTGCCTGACCCAAACGGTCTTAAACCCCAGCTTTTTTGCCGGCGCAATGTCGTTGTCCAGTCTGTCTTCAATCATGACACAGCGCTCTACCGGACAATCTGCTCTTTGCAGGGCTGCTTCAAAGATACGCGGATCCGGTTTTGCCACACCTTCCCGGTCAGAAGTAACGATCAGGGAAAATTCCTGCAAAATCCCCCATTGTTCCAGGCGCTTACATGCACCCGGCAATTGATTTGCGATGATTCCCAACCGATACCGACCTTTCAGCCTGTTTAAGTATTCTTTTACCCCCGCATACAGCACCTCATTTTCCGAGTGCCACTCCGGTTTTGCAAGGTTATAAAAAGCAAACGCCTCCTTGTCTCCCTTTTTGTTCTGCTGGTAGTAAGAAATCATCGTTTGATAAAACTGTTCTTCTCCAATATCGGTTCCTTGAATAGCATCCCTTACCCGATGACGAAACGCCTGCTGTTCATCCACCAAAGTAGAGCCCATATCAAAAAAGATCCATAGAATATCCGAAAACATGGCTGCTCTTCTCCCTCCATTCCTGTTCCATACACAAAAGAGGAAGGTCTCCCTTCCTCTTTTTCACTATGACAGATTCAGTTTTTCCGGGATATAACGTTCGACAATTCGTCTTGCCGAATCGTTGTCCTCCAGCATCAGCATAACCACATATCCGCCTCGTTCAAAGATGACTGCATTTTCTGCAATTGCTGAAGAATTGTAGACATCGTAATTGACAAACTCCCGAATCCGGTCGTCTTTGCGCTCCCGCAGTGCTGCCAGAACGTTTTCATGGTGAGAGTTTCCGTTCTCATCTTCCCCATCTTTTGGAAGGATGATATAAACATCATCTGCACCAAAGTCCGTTTCCACATAGCGCACATAGGCTTTTTCCACATCATCCAGGTTTAATCCCACCACAGATTCCAACTGTTCTTCGGTTGGTTCCACCAGCCCGATGCGCTTGCCCAGATCAGAATAGATCTGTTCCAGTGCCTTCTGGGGATTTGCCTGTGCTTTGCGGGTCTCAATTGCCTCCTGCGTCTCCTCTTCGTCTGGAAGGGTGGTGTCCAGTGCCTCACAGCCCGAAAAAATCCCTGTGCACAGCACTGCCGCCATCAAAAGGCTGACCGCTTTTTTATAAAAACGCTTCATTCGTTTGTGTTTCCACCTTTCTGTTTTTGCAGGACCCAAAATGTCCTCCATCCTGTCAAAAGGGCTTGTCAGTTAAAAAAATCCTATCTTCAAATTATAATGGATATCGTAAAACTGTCAAGCGTTCTGACCCTGCTCTGCCTTTTTCTTTGCCAAAAGTTTACACTCTGTCCGACAATGCAGGGGGAAATTTCCCGTTTTCTCTTTACGGTTTTGTTCTCTTATGATACAATAGTTCTATTCTCCTCACCATTTTGCTGAGGATCATTTTTTCGAAGAAGGGACTTTGTTATGAACAACTCTGTTATCATCCTCATCGCTGTTGTCGCATTTTGTGCCGCAGTTTTTATCGCATGGTATCTGATGAAAAATCTCCGCTTTACCAAAGGGAACTATGGAAAGCAGACTGTAAAATCCATCCTCAAACGCTTTGCATTTCCTAGAAAATATAAGGTACTGGAAAACGTTTCGATGGAGCTGGACGGCAAAACACAGACCATCGATTTTGTTATGGTAGGCGAATTTGGACTGCTGTTTGTTTCTGCTTTGCAGGGCAAGGGCGATTTTTATGGTGACTTTACTGAGGAATACTGGTCCTTTGTGGATAACGAAAAGAAGGTTCGTTTCTTAAACCCAGTTAAGGAAATGGACAAAAAGCTCGATATGTTCCGCAGACTGATGGCGAAAAAGAAGGTATATAACCTTAAGATTGAATCGGCTGTTGTTATTGTCGGCTCCAAGGCAGACGCTCCAATGTACTTAAGCCATGTCGGCAAGGAAAACATCGTCATGACCGTAAACCAGTTTAAGAAATTGCTGGAAAAAGAAAAATTTGAACAGGACAACAACATTGACGTTGCTGCAGTTACCGATGTTCTTTCCAATCTTCACTAATTCACTGCATCTTTTCAGGGCTCCCTTGCTTAGGGAGCCTTTTCTTTTTGCAAAATTTCGGCAGATTGTCTATTGCTTTTTCAAATTCTTTTTGCCTTTTATGTTTTCATTCCTCTGCGGATAATCCTTTCCTAGTCTTACCCTGTTTTCCTTTTATCATTCTTCTTTGCCGCGCGCCCGTTTTCTTTTCCCTGCTTTGATTTTCTTAAAAAATGAAGGTTGTCAAGTCGTTTTTTAACTTTCCGGAAATCTGCCTAAAAAATACGCAGGATATTCTACGAATATCCTGCGTATTTTTACTTCTTTTCTGGCAGGATTTCTATATCTGGTGTCTATCAGTCCATTTTAAAATTTAGTATACTGTATCTTGTGATATACTCGGAGTAAACAACAAAAATTCGTGGGTTTTGCTAATTGACGAAAATTTCACTACCCGATACAATAGTGAGGATAAAATAATCTGCTGCAAGAATATGTGCGCACAGAAAGCTCTGTCGTACACTATTCTTTTTTTATGGGATAGATTACATCAAAGGAGAATTTCTATGTTTACCACCATCATTAAGCGAGATGGCCGCACTGCGGCTTATGATGTCGAGAAGATCGCCAACGCGATTTTCCGCGCAGCAACTTCGGTCGGAGGAAAGGACTATCAGACCGCTTATCATCTTGCTTTGCAGGTGGGCCAGCGTCTGGAGGAAAAATATGCTCCGTCACAGTCTCTGACTGTATCACCTACGGTGGAACAGATTCAGGACATGGTGGAAAAGGTGCTGATCGAAAATGGTCACTCCCGCACTGCCAAAGAATACATCCTCTACCGCGCACAGCGCACCCGCGTGCGTGAGATGAACACCAAGCTGATGAAGGTTTACGAAGATCTTACCTTCAAAAGCGCTGCGGAAAATGACATCAAGCGTGAAAATGCCAATATCGACGGCAACACCGCCATGGGAACCATGCTCAAATATGGTTCTGAGGGTGCCAAGGCATTTTACGAGATGTTTGTACTCGACCCGGAACACGCCCGCGCCCACGACTGCGGCGACATCCATATCCATGACCTCGACTTTTTCTCCCTAACCACCACCTGCTGTCAGATTGACCTGACCCGATTGTTTGCCGGTGGCTTTAACTGCGGCTACGGTTATCTGCGGGAACCGGAGGACATCGCGGACTATGCTGCTCTGGCTTATACCGCTATTCAGGCAAACCAGAATGACCAGCATGGTGGACAGAGTGTACCGAAATTTGATTTTGATATGGCACCCGGTGTGCGCAAAACCTACCAGAAGCACTATCGCCGCTGTCTGTGCAACGCCTGTGAGCTTCTGTGTGGACTGGAAAACAGCTCAGAAGCCCTCTCTCCGGTCTTTGCCGCTCTGGAAGAAAAACAGCTTGTGCCAACTCTCGAATCAAACGAAAGCTACACTGCCGCGGAACGGGAAGCTCTACAGGCTCTTCTGGGCTGCCCGGAAGCACAGATCATTTCTGCTCAACAGTTTGCTGCAAAACACGCCTACACCGAAACCGAGTGTGCGACCTATCAGGCAATGCAGACCCTGATTGACGACCTCAACACCATGCATTCCCGCGCAGGAGCACAGACTCCGTTCAGCTCCTTAAACTACGGAACCGACACCTCTCCTGAAGGCAGAATGGTCATCAAAAACGTGCTGCTGGCAGAACAGGCCGGCTTGGGTCACGGCGAAACCCCGATCTTCCCGATCCATATTTTCAAGGTAAAGGAAGGGGTAAACTTTAATCCAGGCGATCCAAACTATGATCTGTTCCGTCTTGCCTGCAAAGTATCGGCAAAACGTCTTTTCCCAAACTTTTCCTTCCTGGATGCACCATTTAACCTCCAGTACTACAAGGAGGGTCATCCGGAAACCGAGGTTGCCTATATGGGCTGCCGCACCCGTGTTGCCGCAAATGTTTATGACCCGACCCGGGAAATTACCACCGGACGCGGAAACCTTTCCTACACCTCGATCAATCTGCCGCGTCTTGCCATCCTGTCCAACAAAAACATCGACCTGTTCTTTGACCTGCTCGACCGAAAAATCGATCTGGTCATCCAGCAGCTTCTGGACCGTTTCCGCATTCAGGGACAGAAGAAGGTGCTCAACTTCCCATTCCTGATGGGACAGGGAGTATGGCTTGACTCGGAAAAGCTCGGTCCGAACGATGAGATTGCCGAAGTATTAAAGCATGGCACCCTTACCATTGGCTTTATCGGACTTGCCGAAACACTCACCGCTTTGATTGGTCAGCACCACGGACAGAGCGAATACGCGCAGAATCTGGGATTGGAGATCATCGGTCACATGCGCGCCAGAATGGATGCAGAAAGCGAAAAGAGAAAGCTCAACTTCTCGCTCATCGCCACCCCGGCAGAAGGCCTGTCTGGACGCTTTGTCAAGATCGACCGCGAACGTTTTGGTGTGATTCCTGGCGTCACCGACCGCGACTACTACACCAACTCCTTCCATATTCCAGTCTACTTTGACATCAACGCCTTCGATAAAATCCGCCTGGAAGCGCCGTACCATGCTCTCACCAATGGCGGACACATCACCTATGTGGAATTAGACGGTGACCCGCTTCAGAACGTGGACGCTTTTGAACAGCTCATCCGCTGCATGAAAGAATCCGGCATCGGTTACGGTTCGATCAATCATCCGGTTGACCGCGACCCAGTCTGCGGCTATACCGGCATTATTGGAGACGAGTGCCCGCACTGCCACCGCAAAGAAACGGCAGATCAGCCAATCGAGCGTATCCGCCGCATTACCGGCTATCTGGTCGGTTCGCTCGAGCATTTTAACGATGCAAAACGCGCTGAGGAACGTGACAGGGTAAAACACGGGCTTTCCAAAGCTTAATAAGAGAACCAAAAGGACTGCGAACAGTTGTTCGCAGTCCTTTTTTATTTTTCCGTTTTTCCTACATTCTCTTCCTGCTCCATACTGTTTATGGCATACTCAATTGCCTGCACAATCCACTCATTTCTGGATATTCCAATCTTCTTTGCACTCTTTGTGATCTCACAAAGGTTCTTTTTATCCATACGAAGGCTAACCAGTACTCTTTTTTCTGGTTTTGGTATTCTGAAAACTGTTCCCATCTTCTCATCTCCCTTTGTTTGAGTATACTTTGTTCTGTTTTTCTTGGTATACGCACCTGCGTAATTTACACAATTTTTACCATTTCTTGACTTGTTTTTGACATTTATCCCGTTTTATACTATAATTCATTTTGCGTCTTTGGGCAGAGGTCAACCGCTCAAAAATTACTATGCAAATCCAAAGACTCCGTCTTTGCGCACTGACGTGCGGCAGCCTCTGACTAACATCCTGCCCCGAACGATTTTATATTTTTTTATTATGTGTCACAGGGGTTTCACCCCCGTACCCCCATGAGCTTTTTGAAAAAAGCTCAACCAAAAACTTTTTCATTTTATATCCATTAGAAACTACAAAGGAACGTGCTATTTATGAATCCAGTTAAAACCTTTCTCGAAAAGCACCTCTCCCGCGATGAGGTCTTTTTGAGCATCCTCCTGCTGGTCACCCCGTTGACCGCCTTTTACCTCATGCAGTTTGCCTACAGCGGCGGACTCCCTTGGGAATATTCCCTCAATGTCCTGCTGGCAAACTATCTGTGCATCGGTGTGGTTCACTTTACCCTCTGCGCTGTCACAAACTATATCGTGGTTTGCTCCATCCTCACTCACATCCTGTGCTGTATCTGGGGTATCGCAAACCACTATGTTTCGCTGTTTCGCGGTACACCGATCCTTCCTTGGGATTTCACCGCTCTGGGAACCGCTGCTGCTGTTGCAGACAGCTACCAGTTCTCCCTCAACATCCCGATGGCAATTTCCATCCTGTTGATTGCGGCAATGATCTTCCTGCTGCGCAAAAAGCTCAAAACAGGACGCTTCCGTCCGTCCAAAAATCGTCTGCGCCTGCGCGTCACCTACCTTTGTGCGATTCTGCTCTGTGCCTATCCGGTCTTGCAGCCAAACGCGCTGGGCTATCTCGGCATTGAAACCGATGTCTGGGATCAGTCCAAATCCTACTCGCAGGATGGCGCTTTAGCAGTATTCCTGCGCAACACCCAGTTTATGTCGGTAGAAGAGCCAAAGGACAGCTCCGAAGAGAACCTCAACCGCATCGTTTCGGGTGTCACCGATCACACCCCGGCGGTTTCCACCGATACCCGCCCCAACATCGTTGCTATCATGAACGAGTCCTGGGCAGACTTTGAAGATTTCGGCAATCTTTCCTTAAGCAAGAGCGTCACCGACTACATAGACTCGCTGGACAACTGCATCCAGGGTCACAGCTACACCTCCGTTTTTGGAGCAGGAACCAGTGCCAGCGAATTTGAATTCCTGACCGGAAACTCGATGGCATTTCTGCCGTCGGGCAGCATCCCTTACCAGCAGTATGTGCTGGAGCCTACCGCTTCGCTTGCCTCCCTGCTCAAAGAGAATGGCTATCGCACCCTTGCCATCCATCCAGGCGAACGCACTTCCTGGCAGCGCAATCAGGCCTATCCTCTGCTGGGATTTGACCAGTTTAAATGTGTGGAGGATATGGATGTTCCACTGACTGAGGAGCATGGCTATGTCAGCGACCAGTCCTCCTTTAACCAGATTATCTACGAATTTGAGCACAAGTCTCCGGAAGAACGCCTGTTTTTGTTTAACGTCACCATCCAGAATCACGGCAGCTACACCGTAGAAAACTACCCTGCTGAGGTCACCCTCACCGATGAGCCCGGAAAATATCCGATGGCAGAGCAGTACCTCACCCTCGCAAACAAGAGCGACGAAGCTTTCCAACTGCTTGTAGATTACTTTAGCCATCAGGACGAGCCGACCATCATCCTGATGTTTGGCGACCACCAGCCCTCGGTCGAACAGGAATTTCTGGACAAAGCCTATGGCGTCACACAGGACAATATGACCATGGAGCAGTACATGGACAAATACAAGACCCCATTCCTTATCTGGGCAAACTACGACCTGCCGGATGACCAGATTCCAACCAGCAGCTTAAACTTCCTCGGTCAGTACCTGCTTTCCTATGCGGGAATCGAAGCTTCCACCTATGAAAATTATCTGACTGACTTCCAGCAGAAGCTTCCTGCAATGACCTTCGTCGGCTATGTCGATGCAAACGGCAAAGCATACAGCCATCTGGAAACCAACGACTACACCTCGATGATTGAGGACTACCGCACCTTTGCTTACGATAATCTGTTTGGTGGACAAACCCGCCACGCACAATATTATCAGGCACCATAAGATAACAAAAAGCCCGGGAAAATTCCCGGGCTTTTTCTTTTTAAATTAAAATGTCGCTTGTTCTGCTCTTGCAAAAGCTTTCTTGCGAACACAAAGATAACAGATAAAGTGAACTCCTGCCGTCAGAATCCAGGAAATCGGGTAGGAGATATACAGACATTCCAATGTTCGATCTAACTGGAAGATGGTGAAAATCCAGATTACGCGGAACAGGCATGCACCAGTCAGGGAAACCAGCATTGGCATGATGGAGTGGCCCAAACCACGAATACTGCCGACCATAACATCCATCAAACCACAAAGGAAATAGGTCGCACTGACAAAGCTCAGACGAATCAGTCCGTACTGAATAACCTGCGGATCGGAGGAGTAAATACCCAGCAGCTGATTTCCCAGGAAATATGCACCATTTCCCAGTACCAGACCAACCACTGCAACAACCAGCAGACATTCCATCAAAATCTTGTCGACACGTTTAAACTGTTTTGCACCCATATTCTGGCTGGTAAAGCTCAGAGAGGTCTGGTATACTGCGTTCATTGCAGTGTATACAAAGCCCTCGATGTTGCTTGCTGCGGTATTTCCCGCCATAACCAGAGAACCAAAAGAGTTGACCGAAGACTGAATCAACACGTTGGAGATGCTGAATACCGCACCCTGAAGTCCGGCTGGCAGACCGATACGGAGCATCGCTGCCAGTGTTTTGCCGTGAAACTGAAGATGTTTTAAGTCCAGATGACATGGTCCCTCCATCTTAATCAGACACAGAACAATCAGAACTGCAGATATTGCCTGGGAAATAATGGTTGCCAATGCAACACCGGCAACACCCATCTTGAACACAATAACAAAAAACAGGTTCAAAACAACATTGACCACACCAGACAAGGCCAAAAAGTATAAAGGACGTTTGGTATCACCGATTGCACGAAGGATCGCTGCCCCAAAGTTATACAGCATAAATGCCGGCATACCGACAAAATAAATGCGCATATACAAAACCGAAAGATCAATAACGTCTTCCGGAGTTCCCATCAGTTCCAGAAGCGGTTTTGCAAGCAGAACACCCACGAAGATCAGGATAATACCACCAATAATTGCGGTCAAAATAGAGGTGTGAACTGCTTCATGCACGCCATCCACATCTCTTGCGCCATAAAAACGTGCAACCACAACGTTTGCACCGACCGAAATACCAATAAACAGGTTGATGATCAGGTTGATAAGCGCTGAGGTGGAACCAACCGCCGCCAGAGCTTCACTTCCCGTAAAACGTCCGACAACGATGATATCCGCTGCATTAAACAGCAGCTGCAAAATACCGGAAAGCATCAGCGGGATTGAAAACACCAAAATCTTGCTCAAAAGTGGTCCGCTGCACATGTCCATTTCATAAGACTTCTTCATAACACCCATCCTTTTCTAAAATTTTATTTTACCTTAACAAAGTCATATTTTTTATTATATCAAGATGCGTATGAAATGCAAGTGTCCTGATGTATAAAAATTCGTCCCTCTTTTTTCTCATTTTCTGTTTTTCCTGTTTTGGGACAAAAAAGGCAAGGCACCCAAAGGATGCCCTGCCTTTATATTTTCTGGATTATGCCATCAAACCCTGTGCGCTGCGGAACAGGTTTTCTGCAATCAAATCGATCTGTGGCTTATCGTTTGTCACGATTGTCAGATATACTTTGATCTTTGGTTCGGTTCCGGATGGACGGATAATCACCTTCAAGTTGTTCTCCAGATTGTATTCCAGCACGTTGGAAGTTGGCAGATCAATCTTGGTCTCACCGCCGGTACGGAAATCCTTTCTGATTGAAGTCTGGTAATCTGCACAGGAAAGCACCTCATATCCTGCAAAGGATGTTGGTGGATTGGAGCGCAGCTTCTTCATGATATTTGCCATCTTTTCCATACCATCAGTGCCTTCGAAGGTATAGCCTTTTACTCTTGCTGCATAAACGCCAAAGCGGGCAAAAATATCGTCCAGCGCGTCAATCAGGGTCTTGCCCTGTTTCTTGTAGTACTCTGCCATTTCGCAGATAATCATCGAGCCGTTTACTGCATCCTTATCGCGGACATGTGCGCCGGTCAGATAGCCGTAGCTTTCCTCAAAGCCCAGCAGGAAGCGGCTTTCCTCGCCCTGTTTCTGAAGCATGGTGACCTGCTCACCGATATACTTAAATCCGGTCAGGACGTTTACCATCTCGATGCCGTAGCTCTTTGCAACCACATCAGCCAGTGGTGTGGATACGATGGATTTAACTGCAATCGGTTTCTTTGGCATGGTTCCATGCGCAATACGCTGTTTTGCAATATAGTCAAGCATCAGCACACCGATCTCATTTCCGGTTGGAAGCACATACTCTCCATGATGATTTACCGCAACACCAACGCGGTCTGCGTCCGGGTCGGTTGCCAGAACCAGGTCACCGTTTATCTTCTTGCACAGCTCAATACCAAGCTGCAAGGTTGCTTTTTCTTCCGGGTTTGGGTATGGACAGGTTGGGAATTTGCCATCTGGACGCTCCTGTTCCCGTACAACTGCGATATCTTCAATGCCCATCTTGCCCAAAATACGGCGAACCAGTTTATTTCCGGTACCGTTAAGCGGAGTGTATACTACTTTGAGGCTGCTCTCAGTTACCGGGGTTTTGTTGATTCTCAGGGAGAATACCTTATGCAGATACTGGTCTACCAGTTCATCGGATATGTACTCGATCATACCGGTGCGCAGACCTTCATCCAGAGACATTTTCTTGACACCATCAAAAATATCACGTTTTGCTGCATATTCCAGCACCTTTGCAGCAGCTTCCGGATTCAGCTGGCAGCCTTCCTCGTCGTAAGCCTTGTAACCATTGTACTGAGATGGATTGTGGCTGGCAGTAATCACGATACCAGCACTGCATTTGAGCTGACGAACTGCAAACGAAAGGGTTGGAGTTGGCATCAGTTCTTTAAACAGATATGCCTTTACGCCATTTGCTGCAAAGACACGTGCGGTCACCCTTGCAAACAGATCACTTTTAATACGGCTGTCATAAGCAATCGCAACGGTTGGGTTTTCATACTGTTCGTTGATATAGTCAGCCATACCCTGAGTTGCCAGTGCGACTGTATAAATATTCATCCGGTTAGTTCCCACACCCAGAATACCGCGCAGACCTGCTGTTCCAAATTCCAGCATACGGATAAAGCGTTCTTTGATTTCCTGTTCGTTTCCCTCGATCTCAATCATTTCTGCGATCAGGTCCGGATCTTCCAGCTGTTTTTTTTTCCAAATTTCATAAGTTTCCAGATAGTTCACCGCAATCCACCCTTTCTAATCTTAATGGGAGTTTTAAGAATTTCCCTTTTTTCAAAAACTATACAAAATTAATATACTCCATTCTTATTTTAAGCTTTTTTTACTGAAAAGTCAACAAAAAATCCGTCGAAAGGCTCCTCTGACATCGTAAATTTTTTTATGAATCCGCTTTCCCAGTTCTGTTCTGAGCAATCATCAAGTTGTGTGTTTACCAAAAGCAATTGATTTTCCTACTATAATTGTTTATAATAAAAGCACAAAGAATGGCGGTTTCCCGAAATTTCGGGAAACCAGGCTCTTCAAAATAAGGAGGAATTTCATATGTTAGTTTCTGCAAAAGAGATGCTGGACAAAGCAAAAGCCGGCAAATATGCGGTAGGTCACTTTAACATCAACAATCTCGAATGGACAAAAGCAATCCTGTTGACTGCACAGGAAAACAACTCCCCTGTTATCCTGGGTGTATCCGAAGGCGCAGGCAAATACATGGGCGGTATCAGCACTGTTGTCGGCATGGTTAACGGTATGCTCAAAGAGCTGAACATCACTGTTCCAGTTGCCCTGCATCTGGACCATGGTACCTATGAAGGTGCAAAAGAATGCATCGAAAAAGGTTTCTCCTCCGTTATGTTCGATGGTTCCAAATACGGCATTGAAGAAAATATCGAAAAAACAAAAGAAATCGTTGCTCTGGCTCATGCAAAAGGCATCTCTGTTGAAGCTGAGGTAGGCGCAATCGGCGGCGAAGAAGATGGTGTACTCGGCGGCGGCGAAATCGCTGATCCAAACGAATGCGCAAGCATCTGTGAGCTGGGCGTTGATATGCTGGCTGCTGGTATCGGCAACATCCATGGCGTATATCCAGAAAACTGGGCTGGTCTGCGTCTGGACGTTCTGGCTAAGATCCAGGAAAAGACCGGTAAAATGCCACTGGTTCTGCATGGCGGAACAGGTATCCCGGATGAGATGGTAAAAGACGCTATCTCCAAGGGTGTTTCCAAGATCAACGTAAACACCGAATGCCAGATCGTATTCACCGAAGCTACCCGCAAATACTTCGAAGAAAATCTCGATCAGCAGAAGAAAGGCTTTGACCCAAGAAAGGTTCTGAAACCTGGTTTTGAAGCAATCAAAGCAAAAGTAAAAGAAAAAATGGAACTCTTCGGCTCCATCGACAAAGCTTAATCTACCTTTTCTTTGCTAAAAGAAAAGGTAGACCCAAAAGAAAAGTGTTCGCTTCGCACAGTTCTATCGCTGGTTTGTGCGATACGGCAAGTTTTCTTTCCTCTGCCCGTTCTTTGTTAAAAGAAAAGCCAGCTTGAAGCTAGACCAGGCTGAGCCTGGACCCAATATTGCGCTTTGGTTTTGTGTAAGGCGATAGTTTCAGTACACGGCGCTCGCTCGTGTTAACACACTCGCTCTTTTGAGCAAGTGTGAAATTCGACTCTGTCGACAAAACCAAAAGAAAAGTGTTTGCTTTGCGATGGTTCCTGGTTACTCTCGTGCAGCTGAACAAAATTCTTTTCATTTTGCTCAATAAACAGAGCATCCCGCAAAATTGCGGGATGCTCTTTCTTTTTTATTTTTTTACAATCCTTGCTTGAGTCACTGCCTTTTTTTGTGCTATACTTTTTCTCTGATATCCAAAAACACAGGATGATCTTTTCCCTGCAAAACTCAAAGATTTCGGCAAAAATCTGTTCTTTCCCGGCAGAATCCATCCGCCTTTCTTCGGTTGCCTGCGCGATCAAATCACGCTATAATAAAGAGTAGGCAATCGGGTATATTCTGTTTTCTCATGCGCACACTAACTTTGAAAAACTATTTTCGGAGGTGTGACGCTTGGGTCAGAAAAATAAAAAAAGCCAAAGACAAAAAATCACCCTCATCGAGATGCCTTCCCCTGCTCAGCCTGCAAACGGCACCGAAGCTCCCGATGAAGAAACAGAAGAAAACGACCAGTCCGAACAGATTCTGCAAAGCGGTTCTGTTACCATGACAAAGGCAAAGCATGTGATCCACTGCCTGACCATTGTTGGTCAGATCGAGGGTCATTATATCCTTCCGCCGCAGAACAAAACCACAAAATATGAACATGTCATTCCACAGCTGGTGGCAATCGAACAGGACCCTTCCATCGAGGGACTGATGATTATTCTCAATACGGTCGGCGGTGATGTGGAAGCGGGACTTGCCATTGCTGAGCTGATTTCTGGGATGAAAAAGCCGACCGTTTCCTTGGTACTGGGCGGCGGTCATTCCATCGGTGTACCGCTTGCATGCAGTGCAAAACAATCCTTCATTGCCCCATCCGCTACCATGACCGTCCATCCGGTCCGCATGAATGGTTTGGTTTTAGGTGTTCCGCAGACCCTTTCTTACTTTGACCGGATGCAGGAACGAATTGTGCGCTTTGTCACCGAAAATTCCCAGATTTCTTCCAAGGATTTTCGCCAGCTGATGATGAATACCGGTGAGCTTGTGATGGATGTGGGCACCGTGCTTGACGGCGAAAAAGCGGTAGAAACCGGACTGATCGACCATCTGGGCGGCTTAAACGAAGCCATCGCCTGTCTTTATGAGATGATCGAAGGCTCTTCCAAGCCAAACGAAAAGTCTAAAACCCACTCCAAGGCAGGAGGGAAGAAGAAAAAATGATCCTTCACTCCATTGTCCCCGTTCCCATCATGCAGCAGATGTTTGCCGATCAGACAGACCTTCCGCTCCCAAAAGCTCAGTCTGTGTTGAGTCTTTCCCCCACCAGCATGGTAGAAGGTGTCGCACAGGGTGGTCAGTTTACCATAAACCGTATCCTTTCCACCAATCCGGACGATTACCTCAAGCTGTCTCTTGGAGCAAACATCCCCTACCCTTCCAACCAACAGGAAGAACAAAACTACCCCTTTGATTATCCCCATCTTCTTTGATTCTTCGCGGCATTTTGCCGCATTACATATTGATACAGACAGGAGGACACTCATGGCAACCAAGAAAACTTCCACCCGCAGCAAAGCAAAGACCAGCGCTGCGGCAAGCGAAAAAGAACGACAAAAACGGGAGCTTCATTCCCGTCAGCAATTCTGGGCAATTGTTGTGTTTGCTGTCGCCATCTTTATCATGGCAACCACCCTGATTGAGGGGCAGAATGTCTGGAACTGGATACATAACTTCTTTTTAGGCATGTTTGGCTGGAGTGCATATCTGATCGCTCCGCTTCTTTTCTATATCTCCATCATGACCACACTGGACAAGCCAATCGGTCTGGTCGGCCACAAGGTATGGCAGACCATGCTGCTCATCTGTTTGCTCAGCGGTGCCACCCAGGTGTTCGGCACCGGCATCCCGAACGGGAATCTGATTGAAAAATTCCTTTTCCTGTTCCAAAACGGAATTGACGGGCATGGCGGCGGCGCTGTATCCGGTATTTTCGGACTTCCGCTTCTGTACTGGTTTGGTTCTACCGGCGCCAAGGTCACCATGATTCTCCTGATCTTTGTGGTCATCATGGTACTTACCGGAGGCACCCTTATTGGCCTTTACCAGTCGGCTAAAAAACCGATGCAGAAGATGGAGGAAGTCTATGTTGCTCACTCCGAAATCCGAAATCAGCAGCGGCTGCTTCGACAGGAGCAGATGGAAGCGGAGGGAGAAACTTCCGGACGAAAACCTCACTTTAACATCAATATCCCCGTTGCTGACAAGGAACTTCCTGTTGATGAGGACGGCTATGATGATACTGCTCCACATGCTTCCAGCTTTTTTAATGCAAAACAGAAAAAGGAAGAAGAACTCCAGCAGCTTCGCCAGGCACAGGAACAAACGCAAAAGGATCGTGCTGCCTGGAAAGAAAAACTTTCTCTGGAACGCGCCCAGCAAAAACAGCAGGAAATGGAGCGTGCCCAGCTGCTCTCAATGCCGCGCAATGAACGGGAAGCTTTGCTGGAAGAACAAAATGAGCAGGTGGATGATCTCTGGGACCCTTCTGCAATTTCGGATCAGGAGGATGAGCCAGTCACCTCTCCTTATCTGGACGATCTGATTCATCGTGTCACCTCCGGCGGCAAAACTACCCTTGCCCGGGAAGATCAGGATGTGCTCAATACCTTAAAATCCAATATGGTTGATCCAAAGGTTCGTCCGGTTGTCGATTCAGCAGATGCGCAAAAAGCAATGCGTATTTTTGAAGAAGAACTTGGCAATGTACAGCAAACCGGCCTTTCCTGGGAAGACACGCCTGATGAATCGGATGACTCAGAACTTGGTGACGATTTTATTTTGCCCGAAAACTTTACCTTTCATCTGCCGGATGAAGATACATCGGATCATGCTGTCCAAAGCCATGTTGATACCGACCATGATATAGCAGAACCGGCAGAATTCTTCCAACCGGTTGTGGATGACTTTTCTATGGATTTTCCTCAGCCGCCGCCAGAAGAAGCTGAGGAACCGGAAGATATTCCTGTTTTCCATACAGAAAATATCGATCTTACACCGCAGTCAAATACTCGCAAAGACTCTTCTCATGAGATCATCGAGGTTTCCCCTGACGAAATTCGTGCTCAGGGCATGGATTTACAGGGAGCTTCTTATTCGATGGATGCACCGGAGCCAGAACCGGAAGAGCCGGAATATATCAAACCTCCAATTTCCATCTTAAATGAAGTGGACAAGCCGAGTGAGGAAAACCTTCAGGAAGAACTTCGTTCCAACGCAGAAAAACTGGTTTCCACCCTGCAAAGTTTCGGGGTACAGACTAGGATTATCGACATTGCCCGCGGTCCGGCTGTTACACGGTACGAGCTTCAACCTTCCGCTGGTGTGAAAATCAGCAAGATCACCAACCTTGCCGACGACATTGCGCTCAACCTTGCCGCCTCCGGTGTCCGCATCGAAGCTCCGATTCCAAACAAACCTGCTGTCGGCATTGAGGTTCCAAACAAGGTGGTCAGCACTGTCTCTATCCGCGAAATCATTGATTCTCCGGAATTTCAGCAGGCAAAAAGCCCTCTGGCTGTTGCTTTGGGACGCGATATTGCCGGCAAAATCACGGTTGCCGATCTGGCAAAGATGCCGCATACTCTGATTGCCGGTTCTACCGGTTCCGGTAAATCGGTCTGCATCAACTCCCTGATTGTCAGCATTCTTTACCACTCCACCCCACAGGAAGTAAAACTGCTGCTCATCGACCCGAAAATGGTCGAGCTTGGCATTTATAACGGCATCCCGCACCTGCTGATTCCAGTTGTCACCGACCCCAAAAAGGCCGCAGGCGCTCTCTCCTGGGCGGTAAATGAGATGCTCAACCGCTACCAGATGTTTAAGGATTACAGTGTGCGTGATATGGCAGGCTTTAACCGGGCTGCCGAGAAAAACGGCCTTAAGCCGATGCCGCAGATCGTTATTATTATCGATGAGCTGGCTGACCTGATGATGGCAGCTCCAGGTGAAGTCGAAGACTCCATCTGCCGACTGGCGCAGATGGCTCGTGCTGCCGGAATGCACCTTGTTATCGCAACCCAGCGTCCATCTGTCGATGTCATCACCGGTGTTATCAAGGCAAATATTCCTTCCCGTATCGCCTTTGCTGTTTCCTCTCAGGTCGATTCGCGCACCATTCTGGATTCCAGCGGCGCTGAAAAACTGCTGGGACGCGGCGATATGCTCTTCTCCCCAATCGGCTCCTCCAAACCGACCCGTGTTCAGGGATGTTTTGTCACTGACGGTGAGGTAGAGCGCATCATTGAATTTATCAAGCAGTCTTCCCAGAAGATGACCTATGATGAACAGATCCTCGCCGAAATTGACCGACACGCTGTTTCGGATAATAAGAAAAAAGGCTCCAAGGATGATGGTGGTGGCTTTGAGGATGAAGACGAAATGCTTCCAAGTGCCATCGAGATTGTTGTGGAAACCGGACAGGCGTCCACCTCCATGCTGCAGAGAAAACTCAAATTAGGATATGCACGTGCAGCCAGATTGATGGATGCCATGGAAGAAAAAGGCATCATTGGTCCGTTTGAAGGCAGCAAACCCAGACAGGTTCTGATCACCAAGGAACGCTGGATTGAGATGAAAATGATTGCAGCTGCCCGCGCAGAAGACAACCGAAGAAACTACTAAAAAAGGTCTGTGGCAATTGCCACAGACCTTTTTTATGCCTTCTTTGGAAAAAGCCAGTAAATATAGGTACTGCCACTTTGATTGAGCATGCATTTTTTCCCATCTGGCGGATTAATACTGGTTTGCTGAACGATAAAACCATTTTCTGTTGTGTACACTCCCTTACTGCATCCCTGCTGAGTGATGAATGCTGCATAAATCCCTGTTACACCTGCTGAAGCATGCAGCATTGAAATTGGTTCCTCCAGTGCAAAAATGATTCCAAACTCCACATCGAACCCAACATCAATTGTTCTAGGTGATTCTCCATTTCCTGTATAGGTTCCGATCACATAATTTGCTTTTCCCAACATCTGCCGTTCTTCTTCCGTGATATGAAGACTTGACTGTACATGCTCCTGAAACTTCTGATCGAGCGTTTCGTTGTCAAAATTAAAGTCGTCCATCTTGGGCTTATCGCTTCCCACAAACTTGTTAAGCCCCAGATAGTTGGTTTTATATGTGCTGGCCATTCTACTTTCCTCCTTTTTGCCATTCCTCTATTCCCATCATTTCAAGCTGTGACCAGCTTTTGTCCATCTGATCCAGCTGAGCAAAGCTTTTATCCAGCTGATCAAACTCTAGAAAGCTAATGCCCCCTGTTACAAACTCTGCCAAAAGGTGTGCCGGCATCAGTGCCTGAAAGGCTTCCTTTGCCTGATCCAGTGTCATGGAACTGTCCGCTATTTCCAACGCCGTCACCAGAATGGTTCCTTTTTCCGGCATTTCCTCCACCTTAGCCCTGATTCCCAGTGCGCTCAAAGATTGTTCAATTCCTTCCCGATGAAAATCACTGGGGCCAATTGCCATTTTACTCTGTACAATCTCTCTGCGCTTTTCTTCTGGAATTTGCTGTTTTACCGGAATCGCCAGCATCCTCTCGTACTGTGCCAAACGCTCCGGACTGCAGCTTGATACCACTGCATTTTTTCTCAGCCATTCTATCTCGCCAAATAAAGGTTCCAGTACACGCAGATAACTCTCAATCTCACAACATATCAAAGACTGCGTTCCCTTTGACAGATCATAGATTCCCAAAGAGCGCATTCTCGAATAGAACAGCTCTCTCAAATTCATCTGCTTTTTCCCCCTTACTGACGCTCCATCTGGGAAACAGTACACTCAGACAAAACCAGAATTTCTTTTTCCAATGGGTATACATCGGCCTGCGGCAGCTTAACCCGACAGTTTGCTACACCTTCACAGTTTAAAACTTCCCGCATCAGCAGTGCAAGGTAAAGTGCTTTGCCAATTTTCTGTGCTTTCATATACTCCTCCACCGCTTTTTTGCAGACAGCGCTCACATCCTCATAACTGTATCCGTCACTGACCGCAATCTCAACTGAGACTTCCGTCTGTTTTTCTGTTGCCTGCTCCACCGTCAGTTCCACATTGATCTCTTTGATCTGTCCGATTTCTTCCTTCATTCTTGCCAGCAGATCCTCATCTACACCCGGTCCATACACCACAATCCCAACTGTTCCAACTCCATTTACCCTTGGCAGAACCTTTACAGAAGAAACTCCTTCGTAACTCATTGCCTTATTGTAATAAAACGCTGTATTGGTTCCATTGGTCACCATCCGATAGCTGTCCAGCAGTCTCTGCCGCAGCATTTCATCGCTTTCCGCGTCCTCTCCGGAAAGGATTGGCTCCGGATTGCTCACCGCCGTGATGCCCTGCACCGGTGTAATCATCACATTGAGTATCCCAGCAGCCAGATTACCTCTACTTCCTTCTGTCTGACACTCTACCGGTGCGTCTACGCTCGTTTGGCCCTGTCGTAAAGTCACTTCATTGGTCGTAACAAAACGAATATCCGTTCCATGATTTCCCTCTGTCTGGGAACATGTCAGAAATACACCCTGTGGAATCAAAATATCCTCCGATGCAGCTGACTCCCGGGAAAATCGAACCGTTCCTTTTGCATAGGTTGCCTTCTTGCGAAAAATTCCACGTTCTAACGCGTACGTTTCCAAATTTTCGCCTGTTGCTGTCTGTGGAAAAGACTGCTGTTTTGCAAACTCCAGCTCTTCTTTTATCTTGCTTAACTGCTCTGCCAAAATTTTAAATCGGATGCCAACATCCGAAGCATCATCTGCACGCATCCCTGCAAGTTGCTCATAGCTTTGCTGCATCTGCTCCAAAAAGTTTGCATAATCTGTCACGCTCTCCACCTCCTTTTTAAAAATTCAGCTGCCACAAAAACATTGCCTGTTCTTTTGGTGCATCTTCGCCGCTATACTCCAGCGTCATTTCCAATACCAACTTTTCAAAGTCAGCCTGCCTGCATTGCACCGATGTCACCTCTACCCCTTCCACTGGTAAAATAGCTTCTCTTGCATACTCAAGTGCCAGTTCTTCCCGCTGACTCACAGGCACTTTTCCCAGCATACTCAGTTTACTCCCCAGCTCTTCATCCAGAGCAAAGCTCCCCTTTGGAACGGATAAGCGGATGATTGCCTGCTGAATTTTCTCCATTCCACCACTAATTTTCTCCACAAACCCCTGTTCATTTCTCTTGTGGTCGCCCCTATATAACCAGGTATCCATCTCTTACCTCCCTACTCCACCTTTTTCCCGTTTAACAAAATGGTCCCATCGTTGCACAGGCGAATACTTGCTCCACCCGACGATTTCAGCAGAATCTCTCCGGGCAAAAGCTCCTCCTGCTGCTGGGACACAACCCCAAGGCAGACCTCACCACTCTGGGCAGATAAAATCATCAAATCTTCTCCCTGTGCAGGTCTGGTATAGATTCCATACGGGGTGCAGTTGGGAAGCCTGCGATACTCACACGCACCCACTGCAAAATGCTCCCCGCTTCTGGCACAGATGCTGCTGACTGGTGCATTTCCGCTGTATTCTGTACTTTCCTTTCTTTTTCCTGACGTATTTTTTGCAAGCCACATATTCCCACCTCTATTCCAAAACAAAACGGCTGACTGCCCCACTCTGTGAAAACTCCAGTTCCCGTTTTATAATATTCCCCCGGAAATAAAATTCCGGTATAGACACTATTACCTCTTCTCCCAGCTCCCAGCTTAAAATCTGCGGCATTTCCACTTCCATGCAAACTTTTCCTCTGGCTGATTCTTCCATCTGCAATTTTGCGTCCACTGCCGGATTTGCCCACTGTGCAGAAGGGATCAGGCATCGTCGGCGAACAATCTCCAATCCTTCTGCTTTTTCATTTCGAACACAGTTCCGATAGCTTCCCATCTCATCCCGAATCAATGTTTCACTGATAATCTCACTTCGGCGGTTGATCCACCGCACAGAAATCACTGGTGTTTTTTCGGATATGATATGATTTCCTTTTCCCGGCAGAAAAAAAGAAACCCTTCCAAAGTGGATATGAGGTGTTCTTCCAACCGCTCTCTTGCAGAAGGTAGAAAAAGTCTCCCACTCACTTATACCTTTTCCCACCCGATAATTGCTCAAACTTCCTGTAAGTCCCAGCTCGTTTTGAAATCCATAAGGTTTTATATGCTTGTCAAACATTTCATCCAGAGAAACCCTGACATATTCCTGCGGAATTGCTTCATTATCAAGCAGTAATGCCGCATCCGATCTTCCCCATACAGTCATCCTGCATCCATCCTGCTGCAAGCTCACAATTTGCCGGTCACAGATTCCATGAAATAACCTGTTTCCATCTCCCTGTAGCTCCAATGCCTTAATTTCCTTCATCCATTCCTTCGGATGAGAAATCAAAAATGTTGCATTCATGCTGTCCGCTGGTGTATCAACCGAGGAAACACAGGAAAAATGGACTGGAAACATCTTTCTTCTTCGACTTCCTTCTAATGTTTCCACAAAAAGTTCCAGCTTCATTCTTCCATCTTCCTTTCCTGTATAAATCGAAAGGTATAGCTGATGGTGTTGTCCCCACCTTTTCCAACCATCTGCAAGCTGTCAAACACAGCATACATTGGCTCTATTCCTGCACCACTTAAAATTCCGCTCCCTTGCTGTTCCATCATCTTTTTTAAAGAAAGAAACTGTTCCAGTGCATCGGAGCCAAATAGCTCTCCTTCCCCTTCCACAATCGTTAACCCACTTCCCAATTCCTGTAATGATGCTCCAAATCCATAGCATCGACTTTGTGCTGTTTCTTTCAGATACCGTACAACAATTTTCCGCGGATTGTGCCGGAAGGTATAATCCTTAAATCGGAGATTGGTCATCCAGCCATTCCTCCATTCCTCTTCCATATCGCTGGGAGAGCCGTTCCAGTTCGTCTGACATTTCCCTTAGAGGAAGGCTTTCAAAAATAGGTGTCTCCTTTTGTACAAACGGTTCTTCCGTAAAAACAAGTTCTGTTTTTTGCGTTTCCTCTTCCTGCATGGCTTCATTTTCCACAGAAACGCTCTTTTGTTCCTGTATCATTTCATCGCTCTCTTCCCGCACTTTGCTTACTTGGTGTGAGTCTAAAAAAGGTTCTGCTATTTCCCTGGAAATACTTTCTCTTGGGTGGGAGAAAAACGGGCTATCCTGAAAAACTTCCCTGTTCTTTTTAATTTTTTCTTTGATCTTCATCTTTTTCCCCTATTTTGTCACCGCACTCCCTTTGCTGATACCTGTCCGCTCTCTCCGCGATTTCCTCTAAGCTATATTTCTCCAACACTTCTTCCACAGAACAAAATTTGAGTTCTGACCTTTCTAAAAAGAAAATCAGCGCTGCATTATTCGCAATTGCCCAAAAGCTCTCCTTTTCCTGTGCCGACAATCCTTGCCTCACCCGAAAACAAAGATAATCATATCCTTTTCTTGCCTGCTCTTCCAAGCAAAGCTCTTCCACCGCTGACAGTTTTCTGTACTCCACCCTCTTCCCTCCTTAGATTTTCATTCTTCGGCTGGCAACGAGACTAACCTTCTCCAAAATCACGTCACCCACAGAAGCCGACTGTGTAATGTCTGCCCATTCACATCCCGAGTAGATAATCTTGCAGTCCGGTCGAACCACCACCAGATTAAATCCGCTCAGATCATAAAAATCAATCCCTTCGGTCTGGTACAGACATACTCTGGACAACTCAATCCAGTGCTGTACTCTGCCTCCCACTGTTCCCACCGGTTCCTGACTGCCAAACGCCTCAATATATTTGCTTTCTCTGGAAGATTTGACCTTGTAGCTTTGTGCCGCTGCAATCTTTCTCCCATTGACTTCAATGTAAATATCCGCACTGGTCGGAATCGATACAAATGCCATTTTTCTTCCTCCTTAAATCGAAATATGGGCAGTCAGATAGATCTGACTTGGCACCGATGCAAGATGGAACTCCAACTCCACAACACAGACAGTAGGGTCTTCCTCCGATGCATACACAACCGGCGGTTCAAATTCTGTTATAAAGCCCTGCTGCTCTTTTTCATCCAGAATCACTGCCACCTGAGAAGCAATGCTGTCCTCAGAAAATCCAATCCTGCTATCTTTCAGCAACGCACTCAGCTGAACCCTCACTGCCCGAATAATGTCATCGATCATCAGCACCGTATTAATCGAAACAAAAGTTCTGTCCTCTTCTCCACCCGTCTGTGTTCTGGTTGTTACGCACCGAATACATACAACTTCTGACTCTACTTCCTCTAAAACGGTCACGCCACTTTGCAGTAGTGTCTCAATTTCACTTTCTTCCAGCTCCTCAGTCGAAATCAAACCTTCCATCTTTCTGGAATAAAAGCGATCATCTGGCTGGGATACTGCCAGCATTGCTGCCACCGCTGCTGCTGAGAATAAAACCGACTTTTCTTCCCCTGCAAAACTGCTTCCACTCTCCTGACAGCACAGCACCATTCTCTCACAGTTTAAGCTTTGAGCAACGCTTTGCGCGTCGCTTTTGGATACTGCCGCAACCGCGACCCTTTCCCTCTGATTCTGTGATGCTTCCTGTGTCTTGTCTTTGAGCACCTGCAAAACACTCTGCTCGCTGTTGTCACAAAGGATTACGCCACTCTTTTTTATCTCACACAGCTTTTGAATGGCAGCTGCATAATCTTCTGCCGCTGGTACAGAACCGTCCGTCGTAATCGGCACCACATATAGTCCGCTGATTCCACTCTCCAGCAGCATCCTTGCAATACTGCAAAAAACCTTTCCGGAACCTTCTTCCAAAAAGTATTCCTTCAACTCCTCTACTGAGTGAAGCTGAACCACCGTATTTGCTGGAATATTCTTTTCTTCCTTTACCTTTGCCCCACCGCAGAAAAAGGCATACCGCTGCTCATAGCTTTTCGGTTTGCTGATAATATCGTACTGGGAATACACTCCCGGTCGATAGCTTTTTTTCATATCTTTTCTCCCTTCCTGATAATCTTGAATTGCTCCGGATAGAGTTCTGTTTCTTCCTGGTCTTTTTCTCCGCTGATGATAAAGTCCAGACAAAACCGTACCGGCAGAACAATTCCTCCCCAGTCCTTCTGCCATACTGCCTCTCCACATTCCGCCTGACCTACCTTCAGCTTTTTAGAAAACATCATAGAGTTTAGTACGCTCTCCCAACTTTCCCAGCACTGCTGGGCACTCTTGCAGCAAAAGGAGACCTTGATCCAGACTTCGACTTTTTTGCCTCGTACCTGAAAGCTCTCACCACAAAAATCCTCAAAACCAATTGGCTGCAAGGAAACTTTTTGAATCCCAAGCACCGCAAGGTTTTCTTTCTGCGGATTATTCCGGGGTACATTGGGAAATGCATTCACTACTTCCATCTGCGGACTGGCACTCTTAATTTGTTCTGCCACAATCTGCATGATCTGCGAAAACTCCCCCATCTATTCCACTCCTTCCGCCTTCTGTACGATTGCCCAGAGATAGGCGGCCTCTTTTCCGAAAAATACTTTCTCTGCCCGCTCAACAATGAATTGATCCTCTCCTGCACGGAAAATTACTCCGTTTTGTACCAGGTCTGCATCCTGAGCCGCTGCCAACATCAACCATTTTCCCTGGTGCAAAACACCTGATTCTGTGGGTACGATTTTTTCTGTCCGTTCCCGAATCGGATTTAAGTAAGCAGTAAAACATTTTTCCCCTTGCTCATACGGAAAATATACTTTTCTCCCACACTGATAAATCAGCCGTTTTGCAATTACCTGGCAGGACATATCTCTACTCCTTTCAGACAAACTCCCTGTGAATCGATCAGATCCCCCACCATCTCCATCAGTTCCTTGCGGGCAGCCTGACCATCACTCTGGGTAAAGGAAAGATCCCCCACCTTCACACTGACACATACCGTTCCCTGAATACTCTGGAATCGATGGTTCGCAAGTGCTGCACATGCAAGAGCTAAACGCTGTTCGTGATTTTTTACGTCCACTCCTGCACGCAGTTTTCCTTTTAACTCCTCCCAGCATGCCAATACTAATGGCTCCCATTGCTCTGCCTCATCAGCGGATAAACCGCTGATGAGGCAAAAATTCTGCATTAACAAAATTTCATCCATATTGTCCCTTTCCTTATTTTGCAAGAATCTTCACTGCATCCGGGAAGATCTTCGAAAATCCTGCAATCGAGGTAACCGCTGCACGCTCCATCTGACAGTCAATCAGTTTGTCATACTCAACATTAATGCCGCCGGCAGTCACCATTTCCAGTGCATAACGCTTGTCCAGACCGATGATGGTTCCTTCCGGAACTGCGGAGGAAACAAACAGCTTTGCGCCCAGAGGGGTGGACAGGCAGCCGGTCGCCTGGAAATTCAGTCCTGTCTCCGGATTCTGTAACTCTGGAACCTGCAGAAGCTTGAGCATCATATCAGGAGATGCCAGCATCACATTCATCTGGTATTCTCCAAAGCTGCCCCACAGATTGAGCAGATCCTGATAGGTCAGACTGTCACCGCTGGATAGCGATACCTTTTCCGCCGCATTGTCGTTTCCGTCACCATGAATCAGGACATTGACCGCATCTTCAAGCTGTGCTTTGCCGATGCAGGAACCGATCTGTTTGAGCGCCACGGTAAACAGATCCAGCCGCTGGAACTTGATTGCTTCATAAGAAGCCACCATCATGCGGCCTCTTTTTCTCAGCTTGATCAGGCTGTCTTTGAGGTGGATAGATGTTTCCGGAATAAAACCGCCCTCCTCAATAACTGCTGGCGACTGTTCTTCCCAGTTTGCATCAGACACAATAGCACGATAATCCATTCCCTCAATCTGTGTCTGCGCCGCACAGATCTCTTCCAGAATGTGATTGTCATCCACGCCCTGTTTTACTGCTCTGGAAACATATTCCGGGAAGAGGGCTGCACTGTCCGATGTTGCAAAGAATTTCTGAAGTCTGTCACTGTCATGACCGGACACCTTAATATCAAAACGCTTGAGCTGACGCTGGAATGCATCATATCCCGCAAGCTCAGTACCGCGATACTGCTCGGATGGGTCCAGTCGCTCCAGACACTTGGAAAAGCCTTCCGCTGTTTTATAAAAATCCTTCGAAATAGAAATGTTCTGATAATTGTACTTCATAGTAAAATCCTCCTGTTTTTCTTAAAATAAGATACCCACATTTTTTGCAGCAGTGTCTACCTCTGTCACCAGCACCTCTCTGCCGCCTTCTCCTTTGACCGCATCTGCATTGCTGTCCGCCATCAGACCGACAAATCCCACTGTCGGGTCCTCACCGGAATAATGCAGCACCGTAAAACCTCCGGTCTGAATCAGGGCATATTCTCCTCTCATTGAGTGAATCACACCCATAAATTTCCCCGAAGTTGCCTTCTTTACGGTATTGTTTGCACTCATTACGACCAGATCACCCGGTGCTGCTTCCCCATCACAAAGCATTGTGATATAACGGCTGTTGTAACCCTGTAAACAAATATCTTTCATCCGATTGTCCTCCTTAAATCATAAATTGTCTGTCCGACATTTCGTCGTGTTGTTCTGATGCAGGTTCTGCCTGTGAAAACTGTGCATCCTCCAAAATCTGCTGTGGGCAAAGTATCTCTTTCAGCATCTTCATCTGCCCCACAGAAAGATGGTCAAGCATCTGACCAAATTCCTGGTTTGTTCTCTCATCAAAACCTTTTCTGGAAACGACCTCCTGCATCAGCTCTCTTCTTGCCGCTTTTCGCACCTGCTCACAGTCCTCCAGAAGGTTCTGAATCAGCTCTTTGAGCTGGCCTGTCTCTTCCCTGTCAATCCACACTCCATTTTGTGTTCTGGCTGCCTCCCACAGCTTCTGTACTCCGTTTTTTTCTCGACTGCAGCCTGCCTGTTTGATAATCCCTGCCTGACGCTGTGCTGGTACTGCAACAAACGACCATTCATAGGCATCCTGAGCATCATGCAGAATGGTATAGCATAATTTCCCATCATATACCTGACCAGGAACATGCCCACATTCCAAAACATTTCTGTTTTTTCCGCACACCGAGCAGATACTTTCACGCACGCTGCATCCAACACTCACCTCCTTTTTGATTCCCGCCTCGATCTCCAGGATCTGATCGCGGTTTGCTTCGGTACGAACCATATAGGCCTTTGCAATCAGCGCATAATATGGTTCTCCTAAGGCATTCACTTTTCCCGGGAAATTTTCTACGCTCACATCATAAATTCTTGCCATCTGGTTTTGACTTTTGGGATCATGATCGCAGATTCCCGTCTTGCCTAAAAACAGGTTGGAAAGCTGTGTCAGCGTCTGGACATCGAACTGTTCCATATCCCTGTCAATGTCATTATCACATAACAGGACCCGAAAGCAGTACAGTTCTCCTGCTGAAAATTCCCTTCTTGTCAGTGTGTTGATTTTCTGCAAATCTTCCTCATCAATGTAAACTCCCTTGCAGATTAAATTTCCCGACTTACTACAGTTCACCGTGATGTTCCTCCTCTTCTGCCTTTTTTCCGTATTCTTTTTCCAGTTTTTTCTCAATTTCCTTTGCCTGCATTCTTAAAAGCTGTGCTCTTGCCTGTTCCACTTCATCGGTAATGCTCACATGCTTCCAGTTTACCCGTATCGTTCCGCCAATCCCTTTTTGATTGAGATGATACCGACAGATCCGCAGAATCACCGAATTGAGCAGTTCCCGATAGCTTTCCAGCTCACTTGCCAGGATCTCCGCCTGCTGCTGGCTCATTCGCTCGGTGGTGGACCAACTTAGTCCCAGGATAAACGGCGGCAACCCCAATTTTGCCACAATCTGCTCCAGCATCTGTCTGACTGGCACCTGTGTATCGATGATTTGATTATCTGCACCAATCACCCGGATGTTGACATCCCCAACAGCGATAAAATCCTTGACTCTGCCGCTGTCATGCATGGTGTCTGCCCACTGACGCGCCATATCCTGCGCAATCTCTCTGGCATAGGCTCCGTCAATGTTGCCCTGCGGATTGTAGGTCACTGCAAATCGCAGATTCCCCATTCTTTCAAAGTTCTGTCCAATCGCCTGATAGATGTTGAGCAAAATGGACGATACAAACGGCAGTCCTGACAACAGAGAACGTCCCTTTATCTCTCCGGCTTTTGGATTTAATGCCGTAAACAAAATTCGCTCCGGATGGGCAATCGGATATTCTTTTACACCATCTGTACAGGTGAAGAAATCGACTCCCACCGGTGTTTCCCCCTGCTTCACCTTCAGACAAGAAAGCGGAACATTGTATAACGCCCCAATTCCCTCTCCATTGCGCAGAGGAATCATTTCCCCCGCCGCATTTCCATAGGTCAGCAGATTGTCCAGATAGCAATACAAAAATTGCGTCAACCCCACAGAAGAAGCACCCACCGGAACCTGTACACAAAACTCATCCAGTTCCCGCTGTCCTTCCTTATTGGAACAGATAACCTCAAATCCACCTACCAGACGGATAATCTTATTGATCGATGCATCCACCAAAGGTACCGCCTGCCGAATCTGGTCAAACAGCTGATTTTCTCCTGCATCCATCATGCCTGCCTGTTCCAGCTGATAAAATGGCCTACCCTTGATCGGTCCCGTCTGGACTGCTGCGGTGTATCCTCTCCCCATCTCCTCAGAATCTTTTTTCTTTTTCCAGCTCCATTTCCATCTCTGCAATCAATCCTTCTCCTTTCTGTTATGACCTGTTTTCCCTTTCCTGTGCAATGACACAAAATCCACTTCTTTTTGGGCGAAATACTTCCATTGCAAAATAACGAATCTCATCCATTGCATGATCATTTTCTTTTACAGGCTGATCTTTCTGTGCCTTTTCGCTCCACCGATAAAGAGAAAACTCCCGGATACTGTCCCTGCAATTTTGCAAAAAGAATATCTTCCCGGAATTAAGCAGCATGGACACCAATTCAATTCCTTCCAGTACCTGATTTTTTGCGGGAATAACCCGAAACTTTCCATGTCTGCGGATGCACTCGATAAAACTTGCTGCACTCGGGTCTACAATAACTGCCTCCACCTGTTTCCCTGTACACAAACATTCCAGCTGAGTATAATTCTCCTCATCGGTCCGACAGACTCCTTCTTTTCTGGAATCATAATAGTATTCATCCAGGCGATACCACACTCCATCAGCCTCGCCCCACAGCCCCATCGAACATGGATTGACCGTTCCATAGTCGCAGGAAACCAAAAATCGTCTGCACTCCGGACAACAGTCCAACACGTGCCTCTCTTTGGAAAACATCGGATAAACAAGCCCCTGAGGCTGTACCCACTTCCCCAGCACGAAACGCTCATAAAAGTTTCCGCTGTAAAGATTTTCGTATCGCCTGCGCATCCTGACGGAAAGAGAAGGATTATCCTCCATCCGAAAATGAAGATAATACAGATTTTTTTCCTTTCTCCTGCAGATCCAATCCGTATAAAACCAGTGCCCCGGATGTTCCGGATTACAGTTAAACCAGAACTTGCTTCCTTCTATGGAACATCTGGCTACTGCCTGTTCCACAAAATCCCGGTTTTGCAGCGCAACCTCATCGAAAAATACACCTGCCAGAGTCATTCCCTGAATGGACGCCGCACTCGCACTGTCTTTTCCCGAAAATAGATAGTACCGGTTTGTTCTTCCTCCACAGCTTAATTCCAGATAATTCTGCGATATTTTTTCCCTGCACTCAAATCCCATTTCCGATAGCAGTTCCCGTACCGGAACAATCACATTTCTGCGCACTGAGGAAATTGTTTTCCCGCAGATCGCAAAATTTTTCCTGTCAAAACAGGCCATACTCCAAATCAGAAAGGACAGGGTCATGCAAAGCGTTTTTCCGCTTCTCACCGCTCCATCACAGATAATCCCGTCATAGCTGCTCTGTGGATACCACCAGCTAAGTACCTTTTTCTGCTTCGAACTAAACCTGTTCAAATATCTTCACCTTCTGTCAACTCTTCCTTGCGTTCGCCCTCCTCTTTTTCACCACAACGCAGTGCCTCCAGGATGCTATAAAATCCATCCTCTTTCCTTTCTGATTTGCTCTGCTCCTCCAGCCGCATCAGCAGTTCACACGCCTTGAGCTTATCATAAAACTGATACTCCACTCCCTTTCCTTCACTGTACTTCGTTGTCAGAAAACTATCTGGAGAAATCCTGCCTTCCGTATCAAGCGATACCCTTGAAAACAAAATTTGATAAAGTCCCAGTTTTGCAAGCTCGGTTGGTGACTGCTGCGCAAACAGATTGGAAAGCTTTTTCCATTCTGTTCGTACTTTTCTCAGACTCAATTCCCAAATACTTTCTACTCCGGCTTTTCTCGCCGCAATATCGACGTCTCTGCTCCAAAAGTACCAGTAGGCGAACATCTTTTCCTTCGATACTCCCGCGATCAACTCCTCCTTTCTGTATTCAGTATCTTATGCTTTTCACCTATACCTGTTTTGGGCCCAAAAATTGCATTGTAAAATGCAACAATTACTCTCTTTTAAAAAATAAAAAAAGCAGGGCTCTTTTTTGGGAGTTTCCTGCTTAAAAAGCTTATAAAAAAAGCCGCTTAAAAAAGCGGCTCTTTTTTATAAGATATAGATATTTACATTTCTTCGTCCATTCAGACAGCTTTCCAGATAGGTGTCATAATACAAGTCCACATCAATCTGATCTCCCAACAGGCTCAATCCTGTATCAGCTGCAATCGCAAATCCGTAAACAAAACTATTGTCTGGACTGGTAATATACATCTTGGTTCCATAAGGAATTTCTCCCGGATGTACTGCAACATATCCTGCCGAAAGGCTCTGTCCGGAAGCTCCCCACGCACCATCTCCAACATGATATCCTGTTGCTACCTGATTGGTCAGCACCTGACTGTATGATACCGGAACTCCCTGTTCATCCAGCTCAACGCCAAAATCCAGCGGAGAAATTGCCGCCGATTTTCCATTTACACCAACCAGAACAATCTCTGTCACTGGCTGCTGAGTCATTTCCTCTGAGACAATCTTTTCGCTCTCCAGCTGTCCATTCACAAATTTTTGCTCATAGGTTACCATTTTTTTGCCATCTGCTCCGGCTTGGATCACCTTTTTCTTTCCCGGCTTTAACAGAGAAGTTTCTCTCTCCTCTACCGAATGAGCAATCACTTCTTCTTTTGTGACAGTCTCTTTTTCTATCTCCAAAAATTCCTTTGTCGATCCCAAAAACTTTCTCTGGCTGGATGGTTCCTCATTGTTTTGTTCCAGTGGCTGTTCCTCTTCCTCTGTTTGAGGCTCCTCCGAAACTTCTTCTGGCACCATTTTATTTTCAGCCTCGTTCATAATTGGAGACTGTCCGGATGCACTCAGGAAAATGTTGCTGAGCACTGCCTTTTTGCTAACACCTGTAAATTTAGTTGGATCTGCCGATGCAGTCAAAGTATCCCCCGCTGCACGAATGGATTCTGCTACCGTCAGTTCCTGTACTGTTGTGTCTGTATTGCCTGTGAGGGTGAATCCCCAAAAGATTACCGCTGCCATCGCAACAGAAAGCATACAGGCCGCAATTTTAACTGCTGGAATTGTCTCCACTAAACTGCGGACTTTTTTTCTGAAGTTTTGCATAAAGTTCTCCTTTGTTCTGATTTGCAAAAATCTTTTGCATGAATGTGCTGCCACACTCTGTATTTTAGCAACTCTTTTGCCATTATATTCATCCCACTGCAAGGTGTCAAGAAAATCCCCTCTGTAAAAATCCTGTCAAATCCTCATTGAATTTAAAAACTTTTTGTAAAAATTTGTGCACTGTTTATTTTTATTGCTTAATTTTTATATTTTTTCTGTTTATTTTGTCCTAAATTTTTAACCATTTCAAGGATTTTACATTTTCACTATTTTTTATTTGTTGCAAGGTTAGATTTTATCATATTTCACAATATTTTATGTGATTTTACTTTTGTTATTCTTACCCATTCTTTTCACCCACATAAAAAATCCCAGGCATTTTCTGCCTGGGATTTTTTTATTCTTCTGTATATTCTCTGACTCTCAAAGGAATTCCAACTTGTTCTGCAAGCGCTTTTGACCGAGCAATTGCCTCTTTTCCAATTACATCCACCACGGTAAAACGGGTCTCTATTCCCTGTTCTTTACAGTCTTTGGCAAACTGGAGCATCGCATCAAAAGACTTTATGCCAAATTTAGGACGGGTCACTTTATAGTATTCCTGTGCATCCGGTGCATTCAAACTAATAGAAACCACATCCACATGGCCTTTCAATAAAGGAGCAACCCTCTTGTGATAAATCAGATCACCCAATCCGTTGGTATTCACCCGAATGGAGATTTTTCTAATTCCATGGATATAATCCGCCACTTCGATCAACCGATCTAAGGCGCAAATTGGTTCTCCATATCCGCAGAAAACAACCTCATCAAAGTCATCCAGACAGTAATTCTCCAGTGCCTGTTTTACTTCTTCAACACTCGGTTCGTGCTCCAGCCATAAGTCCTCTGCCGAACCCACCGACCTGGTCTGAGAACGCACACAAAATGTGCAGGCACAAGGACAACGGTTTGTCAGATTAACATAGAGCTGACCATGATAGGTATATAAAATATCCGACATATTTCTTTCTTCTTTCCTATTATATAGCACTAGATTTCTTTCAATCTTTTTTTAAGCGATACCTTATCAATTGCCACCGCCATAATCAAAAAGATAACTCCACTTCCAATCGCCTGCACAATATTTCCCCAGATGCCCAACAAAGAAGCAACCCAATTTCCGGTTAAAATCACCTGCGCCAGATAATACCCAACAATCGACACTACTCCAGCAAGTATAACTGCAACAATATTTCTTTTGTTAAACAGCTTATCTTCCTTGCTCGTAAACCAGATTACGGTGAGCGGCTTAATAATCATGGTTGGAATTGCCCATATCGCTGACCCGGACATAATATCTGCCAGACCACCGCCAATTGCGGCTGCTGCACAAGCATACGGCATTGGCAAAAAGCATCCTGCCAGATAAATAAAGGCATCTCCAAAATGAATATATCCCCCGTTCGAACCTACCGGAATGTGAAACAGGTATAAGATCATCAGCATAATAACGGCTGCGAACATTGCGCTTAAGGTCAGGTTTTTCATCTTCTCATGTGACTGTTCTCTCATTGCTCATTCCCCCATCAATCAAATAATAACGAAAGATGATGTTCAAAAGCGACACCTTCGTTTGGATCTGTTTTGTCTTCTACGGCTTCCTCAATCGATGCCTGCAAAAATGCTGCTGCTTTCTTCAATGCCTTTTGCGGGCTTTCTCCTTTTATCATACATCCGCAAATCACCGAAGTCAGAATATCCCCTGTACCGGAATAACCCTCTCCAGTTTTTTGTGTGCTCACCTCAAAAAAGCTGTCTTCCTTTGCAGAATATCCAATATTCCAGATTTTTTCTCCCTGGCTTACTCCCGTAATAATAACTGTTTTCGGCCCAAGCTGAGAAAGCTGCTTTGCATAGCTTCTGATTTGTTCCAGGTTCTGACTTTCCGCCTTAAGATCTGCTTTTTTTCCAAGCAGGAACAAAACCTCTGTGAGATTCGGCGTAATCACATCTGCTTTCCCACACAGTTTTTTCATTGCCTGACACATCTCGTCGCCAAATCCCCGGTAATATACCCCTTCATCGCCAAGCACCGGGTCAACAAAAATCTTGGTCTGCGGATTTGCAAACTCCTGCATAAACTGTTCAACCCATTCCACCTGGCTGACTCCGCTGAGATATCCTGTGTAGATTCCATCAAAAGAAACCTTTCTCTTTTTCCATTCTGCCGCGATCATCGGCATATCCATCGACAGATCAATCCCTGTGTAACTTTCAAAAGCGGTTTGATTGCTCAAAACTGCGGTAGGCATTGGAACCGCCTGCACTCCGCATACCGATAAAATTGGTATTGCCGCCGTCAGCGAACATTTTCCTAAACCGGAAAGATCATTGATCGCTGCTACCTTTGGCACTGCCATTTTCATTCCTCCCAAATCTCAAACTTTTCCGTTTTTTATTTTAACCCTTTCTTTTCGGAAAAGAAACTTTTTTCTAATATCTACTATCCTGTTTAAAACTATTCTATATTACCTATTTTAAAAGAATTATTCAGGATATATATATTCATATTATACAACTTCATTTCCTTATATTTATTTTTGTAAAATCAATTGATTGATGTATTATATAATTTTTTTATTTTTATCATCTAAGTTATTGCCTGTTTTGCTGAATCCCAAAAATCTACATCTTTTCATATAACAGAAAAAGAGCGACCAATCTGACCGCTCTTTTTCTCCTCGTCGTCCCCTGATTATCGGATTTCAATATCACCTGAGATTGTCGAGAAATAGCCTACAATATGTCGAGTTGGATCTGGTGTACCATCATAATGGATTCTGCCGTAAACGTCACAATCGCCCGAAACGCTCTTGGTTTTAGCAATAAGTTCTCTTCCTCTGCGGTCCAATGTCATATCAATATCACCGCTGATGCTCTGTACCGACAGTTTTTCTGCAAAGAAAGTTCCCTCAATATCACCGCTGGTGGTAGCTGCATTTAGGTCTGCTATCTCACTGTTGCGCAGTTCCACCTCTCCACTGGTTGTTTTAATCTTTAATCTGTTTGCCTTGCTTCCCATAAAATCAACATCACCGCTGATTGTTGTGATCTGCGCTTCTTCTACATTTCCTTCTCTCCAGCTGATATCGCCGCTTGTGGTCTGGAGAACAGCATCTTTTCCTTTGCCATCTCTAAGCTGAATATCACCACTGGCTGTTTTCAGGATTGCTTCTTCTGCGTAGATTTTATTCTGCTCAATATCGCCGCTCATGGTTTCCAGTGTCAAAGCCTTACTCCAAACTTCCTGCAGCTTCAGGTCACCGCTCATGGTCTTAATTTTCAGAGAATTCAGTCTGCTTGGTACTTCTACAACCAGGGTCTGATCTTCTTCGCAGGAAATACCCATTAGGAAAATAAATCCCAATCCTTTTAGGGCAGAACCTTTTTTATGGTTCTTATCTACGATTTCTCTTGCATAATAGCTGTCTCCCGAAATACTCTCCTGCAAGTATTTGCTTTTTTCTCTTCCATTTTCCAGATATACATGCAGTTCGTTGTCCTCAGATGGACGAACTTTTACATTCATGGATACCAGTGCAAGCTCAATTTTGTTGATGCCGGAATAGCGTTCCTTTGCTTCTTCAATCGCAGTAAAGTGATCTACTTCATGAGTATGGATGTCCTTGTCACCCATCATGTCTTCAATATCTTTCATGAAGTTTTCAATCTTGCCAAGTTCATCACAGATTTCTTCTTCTGTTCTTCCGCTTTTGATTCCATCTGCAAAATGCTCTTCATAACTTTCCAGGATTTCTTCTGCAAAACTGCGATCATATCCCTGTAATGCTTCTTTTAAGTGCTGCATATATTCTGCCTTTGTCATGATTCTTTCCTCCTTACCAAATCAGTCTGTCCACCGCTGCGGTAAAATCCTTCCATTCCTTGCACAGCGTCTGTTGATACTCCAAACCTTTCTGTGTCAAATGATAATACTTTCTTGCCGGCCTTCCTTCCGACTCTACCGAATAAACATCAACATAATCTTCGTCTTTCAGCCTTTTCAGGATCAAATATAAGGTTCCAGTGGCAAGCTCCATTTCCTGGGAAATAGTTTCTGTCAGCTCGTAACCATATTTATCCGCGTTTTTCAATTGAGATAGTACGCACAGTTCCAGCGCGCCTTTTTTAAACTGTGTGTTCATTCTGTCTGACCTCCTTATCTTTTGTTGTTGTATATATCATATCACTTGTTATTCTATAATACAACATATATTGTATCTAAATATATCTCTTCTTTTTTCAGCATATTGCTGCAAACATTAAAAAAAGAGATGGATTTTGTCATAATCCATCTCTTTTATCCATTTTGTATTGCTTATCGTTCTCTCAGCATTCTCTGCTGATACTTAACTGCTGCAACAGTGCCAATTTGTTTAAGCAAAACACCGTTCCGAAATCCGCCATATACTCCGATAATCGGCGCTCCCTGAACCATTTTTCCCATCAACGCAGCACTGCAAAGTGCTTTAGAGGCCCGCTGTTTCGCTTGTTCAAAGCTCACAGAACAAATTCCTGTACCCATTCGGATTTGCTGTGCCACAATATTTGCATCCACCGCTGCCTGTTTTCGTTCTGCTTCCTCTCCTACTGCCGCACAAATCAACAGCATCTGATAGGTCTGTTCCTGCTTGGTGTCATAAGGATAGCCAAAGCTGAGAGAAATTTCAAACAGTGTCTTAAATACCGCCGCTAAAAAAATCGGCACATCCGGCAACCCTATGCCTAAGACCCCCATCATTCCCCCCTGTACCGAGGAGAACACCATGTTTGCTGATGCTCTTGCTGCAACCTCACATCCCAGCTTGGAAAGTTCCCAGCCGGAAAGCGGTTTTTGCGAAAATATCTCATACCGCCGCAATTTTTTCTCTTCGCCGCATATTTTCCCAATCCAGCTGCTGCCCTTTTCCAGCACAACATCAAAACTTTTTTCAAAGGCTTTTTGCAGAAGCTCTGCTGACTTTTGTGCGGTTTGCTCTGCTTTTGAAGGGAGTTTTTCCTTTACTTTATGAATCACCGGAGATGCCATTTCAGCCGCCTTGCGTGAAAGAAAAGACGGCTGTTTTTCTTCCAAAAGACGCTCTTCTTTTCTCTCCAGCTTGCTTAATCTTCGTTCTCTCAGCCGTTCCTCTCGCGTTTTTGCTCTTTTTCGCTCAAACTCCATCGGCATTCCTCCGATTCTATTCCTCGTTTAACAGAATATAATCCTGTATCCTGTGACAGATTTTCAAATCAACATTCGCATCCAGGAAGGTTCCATCCTCGCGATATTCTTCGGTATACACCTTGCCGCTTTGGCGAATCTCCCCGATCAATCCGCTCTTGTCGTATGGGATCAGCAGATGCAGATGTCGGTGTGTTTCCGGCAGATTCAGCACAATCTTCTCCAACAGCTTTTCCAGGCCCATTCCGGTCTTTGCCGAAATCGCAGCTGTGCTCTTGTTGAGGGTCATCGGCAGCTCCGGCAGTTTATCACACTTGTTGAGCACTGTCAGAACTGGAACATTCTCTGCGCCCAGCTCTTTGAGCAGTCCTGTGGTTACTTCCAGCTGCTGATCAAACTCTGGCGACGAAACATCGCACACGTTGAGAATCAAATCAGCATCCACCGCTTCTTCCAGAGTGGAATGGAACGCCTGTACCAGCTGATGCGGAAGCCTGCTGACCAGACCTACCGTATCAATCAGCATAACCTTGCGTCCATCCGGCAAGGTGAGTGCGCGGGATGTTGGGTCCAGCGTTGCAAACAGCATATCCTTTGCCAGCACCCCTGCATCGGTCAGGGTATTGAGCAGGGTAGATTTTCCCACGTTGGTATATCCTACGATCGCTACACTGATAACATCATCTTTCTTTCTGCGCTGGCGCAGAAGTCCGCGGCGTTTTTCCAGCTCCTTGAGCTCCTCCTCGAGGGAATGAATCCTTCTGCGGATATGTCTGCGGTCGCTTTCCAGTTTGCTCTCACCAGGTCCTCTGGTACCGATACCGCCGCCCAAACGGGAAAGGCTGGTGCCAAGACCGCTTAAACGCGGCAGACGGTATTTAAGCTGCGCAAGTTCAACCTGCAAGCGTCCCTCACTTGTTTTAGCGCGCTGGGCAAAGATATCCAGAATCAGCGTGGTTCGGTCGATGACCGCAACATCCAGTGCGTTTTCCAGATTCTTCTGCTGCGCCGGTGCCAGCTCATGGTCAAAGATCACCAGATCGATTTCATTTGCCCGCACAAATTCAGCGACCTCTTCCAGACGTCCTGCGCCCATCAGAGTAGCCGGGTCCGGACGCTCCTTTCGTTGGATCACCCTGCCTTTGACGACAGCTCCTGCGGACTTTGCCAGTTCCTCCAGCTCATCCACCGAACGCTGCACATCAAACTCTCCGGTGTCGACCGCTGCCAACAGCGCGGTCTGTTGTTTTTCCTTATTTTCGTACATGGATTACCTCCGTAACCTTACACAATCTTTATGAGCGCGCCCGCGAAAAAAGACCTATTTAACCGCCTTGTCCATCGCCTTGGCAAGCTGGGCAGAAAGCTCACTGGAAGCCTGCCGCGCAGTCGAGATGATCGCATACAGGCCCTTCTCCACATCCTGCGCTGTACTCAGCCCAAAATGGTTGCGGCTGCGCGCCTTGGAATAGCGCCGGATCATCTTTTTCACCTGTTCGGACTGATCCTCGGTAAAGATTGCCCCGCCATTTTTTAGCTCGGACAGTACCTGTGCACAGTCCTGCTTGAGCTGAGACAATTCCTCCAGCGCCTGCGTGCGAAAACGCGAAACGACCTCTCTTTCGTCCTTGGGGTCCAAAAACTTCATTTCAACAATCGAAGCCTCTCCCCCCATCTCCAGAATTTTCGCAGAAAGATACTTAAACTTGGTGTAGCTCTGACGATTATATGGGAGCAGCGCAACACCCTGCTTAAAATATTCTGCGCCGTACTCCTTCAGTTTACGCCAGACATAAACACGGTTTTTGGACGGATTGACCGGAACACTGTAACCCAGAGCCAGCCAGCGGATCGGGTCTGCCATAACCTCGACCTCCTTTGCAACATCTATTACATTTATTTTACCTGTTCACTGGGTACAGGTCAAGAGAGATTTCGCATTCCTAAAAGAAATTCCAATAAAAAAGCCCCTTTTCTTCAAAGGGGCTTTTGGTTTACAAAATTCGACTAATATGATATAATTTTGACGCTGGAAGGGAAGTGACGGTTTTAGAAAGCAGCACAAATTAGCACCGTGTCCGTCACCATGAGAATCGAATTTCATTCGATTCTCCGAGGGATACAACGCAAAGCCTATTTTCCAACAAATTAAAAGTATCCCTTTCTTTGGTATTTTAATGTACATAAAGAAATAACCGCCCCATAAGCCAGAGCGGTCTTTCTCAAGAAAACTTTTATTTCGGAATGACCGCCGTCTAGCCCACGGAAGCCGTCCTTCTGGTATTTATTATACAATGAAAGCTCCCTTGCGTCAAGGGAGCTTTTGTTTTACCCCTACAAGCTTAAAACAGCAAAAAGCCCCCACAAAAAAATCCCCCGCGGTGGAGCGCGGAGGATTTCTGCCCGCCCTGACTTAAAGCGTGCGGACCTCAAGTGTGCGGACAAAGAAAATTGTTAGGACGGCAACAAGGGTACTCCCCCCATTCGCCGATATATAAATACCGTCGGGTGAAAACCCGACGGTATTATTGTTACTCAGGATTTCCCAAGTTAATGAAGTTCGTTTAGAACTTATTTTTTGAGAGCCAGAGCGCCAGCAGCTGCTACGGAAACTACTGCCAGGGATACTGCCAGACCTACGAAATCTTCAGCACCAGTGATTGGGTTTGGTTTGTTGGTTTCTTCAACAACTGGTTCTTCAACAACTGGTTCTTCAACAACTGGTTCTTCAGTTGTTGGTTCTTCAGTTACTTCTTCTTCTTCACCGAGTTCTTCAGTGGAGAGAACGTAGTTGCCGAGCTGTTTTGTGTTGAATACGAAGCCGTTTACTTTC